>Ga0233412_10000333_pt1 | contig 27715 bp, 31 predicted proteins | sample Na_anoxic_4_MG_FD_180667 | JGI IMG/M metagenome (GOLD analysis project Ga0233412, IMG submission 180667) | Seawater microbial communities from Saanich Inlet, British Columbia, Canada - Na_anoxic_4_MG | ecosystem: Environmental > Aquatic > Marine > Inlet | place: Canada: British Columbia...
TCAGTTTAATGTAACGGATAATAATAAACTGCATTGTGCATTGTATCAGCGGAGTGGGGATGTAGGACTAGGTGTCCCCTTTAATATTGCGTCTTATTCTTTTTTAACTCACTTATTAGCGAAACATTGTGGTCTAGAAGCGACAGACTTTTCCTATTTTGTAGGAAATACCCATATATATGATGATCATATTGATATACTAAAATCACAAGTAGAGAGAATACCTAAAATTTTTCCAAGTATAGAAATTACTAAGCAGTATACGAATATAAATGATTATAAACTAGAAGATTTTAATATACTTAATTATGAGTATCATCCTAAATTAGCAATGGTTATGCGTAAATAATATAGATTATTAGTGTTATTTATTTATAATGCAGAGAGGCGCTAGAAAAATACCAACTAACGCATCATTATTACCCCCCCAACGCCGTCAACCAGTTCAACATGCTCAACATGCTCAACATGCTCAACATGCTCAACATGCTCAACATGCTCAACCGGTTCAAACTACTCAACCATTAAGTAGTGATAATAGTATAAATAAGTTATACTCAGAGATAACCGCCCTCAAATCTCATATAAATTTTTTAAATTCTCGCATAGATGAATTGCAACACACAATTATTAAGCAAAAGTTCTTAGACACTAAGATATATGAAAATACTATCATGATTGCTAAGGTAGTGGAAGAACTGAGTGGGTTGAGTAAAAAAGTAATTGATATAAAGCATCAAGATACTACAGTAGATAACAATATACTACCAATTAAGAATATTAATTCACTCTTTTCGGAACCCAAGGAGGAACCCAAGGAGGAACCCAAGGAGGAACCCAAGGAGGAACCCAAGGAGGAACCCAATGAGGAACCCAAGGAGGAACCCAAGGAGGAACCCAAGATATTAAAAAGTTTAAAATATAAGTTGTTACAAGAATAAGTTAAATGGCGATATTAAATGTGATTTAATATAGTATTATGAAATATGTATTAGGTATTATAATATTTTTATGTGTAATGTTGTTATATTTACATATAAAATATCATATAACAGTGTCGGATACAATGCAAGTCTATGTATTTAGTTCTATACATAAAAAACAACTGGATGATGTATCTTATTTTAAACAGCCCATACAGTTTAATTATAATATGCATATAGAAGACCAACCAACGTTAAAGGAATTAAATATGATAGATACGAATACCTATGACGAAATACCATTAACCGAAAGTGCAAGTAAAGCACTATTTAAAAAGGCAACTTATTATACAGAATATAATACACTGGATGAAGCATTTATAGGTACATTATCGGCGCATGATGCATTATTTGCGCCTTTAAATACTTTGTTTAATGAATATGATGTTATATTTGGATCGGACAAAGCATGTACCCAGTTAAAACATAATTTGGCATATCGTCATATATTATATGTGGCGTCTGGCGATCCAATAACGATTAAATTATTACCTCCCAAGTATAACGAATTGATATCGGGGGAATATAATTATCAACATTTAACGGTGACCTCAAAGGAAGACCTTTGGCAGGCCCCATACCAAGACAAAATAATAACACTGGAACTGACTAATCATCAAGCCGTAAGTATTCCCTATTATTGGTGGTATTCTATTAAATTATCATTAAATACTAAAATATACTCTTTTAAATATTATACGACAATGAATGCATTATCCATCTCTCCAATAATACTAACCAAATATTATCAACAATATAATGCCAAAAACATAATTAATATTAATGGAGAATAATGACTATGACGTATACTATTACGATTGCGAGAGATTATAGTGAATATACTCTCTTAGATGATATACATAATATAAGTGATATATCTATTTACCCGTTAGCATCTCATTTATTAACAAATGATCGGTTGGACAATGATATGAGAGTAGTGGATTCCCCTCTAAAGAGTGAAATTATTCCGGCCGTATTATTATTAGATAAATCATTATATACTAAAGGACGAAAGACCTATTATAAGTGTATTCCTAACCATAAAAAATATCCGATTTTTATGGTCGGGAAAAAACAAACCATTCATTTTAACAAGTACACTGAAAATACCTATGTACTTATTAAATATAAAGGATGGGATGAAACACACCCTGAAGCAACCTTGGTGGAAACAATCGGGACCGTTTCCTCTATCGCTAATTATACCAAGTATTTAATGTATGTTAAGCAATTAGTATTTACATTACCTAAATGGAGGCCTACCTCTCCACTATCATGCCCTATCTGCGAGGATAGGACGGATAGAGAGATTATTACGATTGATCCCTTTGGGTCGAAAGATTTAGACGATGCCATTGGAATCAAACAAGTGGGTAATACCACGATTATCTCTACCTATATTGCTAATGTATCTCTCTTATTTCATTATTTAGATGCGTGGAAACAAAAAAATGAACAAGTGTCCACCATCTATTTAGCCGATAAAAACGTACCTATGCTTCCTAGGTCGTTTAGTGAAAACATAGCCAGTCTCTTAGCAGGACAAGAGAGATACGCATTAGCGGCAGATTTTACAATGAAGGGCAACCAGATAGCACATGTCCAGTTTATTCCTTGTAAAATTAACGTTAGCAAGAATTATGTATATGAAGAACCCTCCTTGCTAAAAAATACTACCTATCAAAAGATACTAGCTCACTACCCCACCCATGATAGCCACGAAATTGTAGAAACCCTAATGAAACACACCAATTATTACGCAGCAAAACAACTACACGCCCAACAACTCGGTGTATATAGAACCATTATCCAACCATATAAAAGTAAGTATGTCAAATATACCGAATCTAACTTGAGGCACGAGGATTTGGAATTAGATATGTATATGCACGTAACATCCCCCATTAGACGAGTAGTCGATATACTAAACCAGATGCAATTACAGAGTGATTACCTCCCATTAACCCCCGCCGCGCAACAGTTTTATGATGATTGGTATAACCGTCTAGACTACATTAATGAACAACACTATGCTATACGGAAAGTACAAAATAAATCCATCTTAATGCATGCACTACATGAAAGCATAGATCGGACCTATGAAGCGGAGGTAATAGAAATCGGAGAGAATAAGTATTCCGTATTTATAGAATCATTAAAGTTAGTATATTCGTTGAGGGAGACGGTCCGACTGGAGTTGAAAGAAAAGATTTGGGTAAAGATATATGTCTTTTGGAGAGAACATACCCAAAAGATTAAACTGGAGAAAATAGGTTAAGTAAGCGCATATGACCGTCTGGTGCGCCATTGTGATGAACCCCAACACCGTGCAGCATTAGGATAATGGGTCTGTTTATTAATACCACTATATAATAAGGTAAACTGGTTATGTAAATAAAAAGCGCCTTGATTGGTACCATTAAAGGTATTGTAGGGATACTTATAAGTAGTATCATTACAATAAAAACAAATCGGCTCAAATAGCCACCTCTCGTTCTCTCCACACGATGGACAATAAGTTTTAGCATTAATATTTTCCTTTCCGACCGAATGGATCATTACATTAATGATTTGACTAAACTTGGTTTTCCATTCCGCCCGATTACCCCATAAGATATCTTTGATTTGATTTATTATGTGTCTAGGTAACTCCATTATTATATATATGGTTATTACTTCATATAATTTAGGATAACATACCCTACATTTGAATTACTTTAGAATCAGATACAAAAATAACGCTAACTACTAAATTTACAGAAATATATATATATATATATATATTAATATGCTTCAGGATTCCTTGTTTGTAAAAATAAGTTATAGTGTTATATTTTTTTACATAATAATTTTTTCTAATTTTACAACTGTATTATTACCTAAAGATTTACAACATAAAATATGGAATAATAGAATTTACCAACATATTTTAGCACTGTCCATTATTATCATGACTGTTAATCAGGAATTCCTACTGTTCGAACCTAGTTCTACCATATTACAGAATATTCTTATAGGTATTATTTGTTATCTTACTTTTTTATTTAGCACTAAAATACCGGGAGTAGCCAATATTATCCTTGTATTTATAATGGCGATTTACTTCTTTATTGAACAGTACATTTCGGCCAATAAAACGAATACAAAAATGTGGATTATTAAACATAAAGCGCGTATTAGGGAGGCGTTCATGTATGTAATTTTTATAATTATAATTATAGGAAATTTATACAACATGCCTATCTATTATAAAAACCATAAATCGTTATCTGTACCCGCTATGATTATTGATTATATTTTTGGTAAGAATTAATTGTATACCTTTATAATATGGTACCCTTTTCATATATATTTTCTATTTGGATATGGGTGTTTGCCTTTTTTTTTGTTATTGCACTGATAACTAATAATCGGTATTTTCCTGCGCCTATAATACTATCTTCCATCGCATTTATCTTTGTAATTATATTGAATTTTATATTACCATTATTAAATATTCCGTTTAGAGCAGGTGCTTCTACCGCCGCATTTAGTTTTAGAGTTGGTATTACTTTATTTGAAATGTTCATTTGTATGCTAGTCATGTATATATATATCACTTATTCCAAACTTCCCTTTAAAAAAAATACGTATTATGAAATACTTTATACAGTCATCTATCTAGTTTGGCTATATCAAAATAATATAAATGCCATACAAATTTATTTCTATGATTTGCCTACTGAAATAAAGAATGTGTCCTTTTATGATCGTATATCTATGAGAGTTAATCGTTTATCGCATATTACACTTGGTACGTAAAAACAGTTTACGAGTGCATGGACAACAGCATCGATCCAGATAAATCATATGAACATTATGAAAATAAAAACATCCTTGGTTGCCTCCACTAAAGGTATTGAAGGGGTATTTATGTATCGGGGTTTTACATAGGTCACATATACTACTAATGGAAGAATATACCTCTTTCTCTCCACACGACGGACAATAATCCGCACAATAATGGCGGATATCTTTTAAATAGGATATTAAATCATTTTCAATGGTGAATGGTTTAATAATTTGACTAAATAGGGTTTTCCATGTAGAGGTATTGCCCCATAACATATCTTTGATATGATTTATTATGCATGGTTTAATGGCGGATAACATTATCTAAAAAAATTGAAATAACTTTTAAGCATATATAATAAGTTAATCATGGGCAAGTCATCAAGAAAAACTCAAACCTCCTCCACCACCAATGCTACTCCATCACCGGAAGCAATTAGGGCATTTATTGAAAGCAAGCGCCTTCATTATATGGAGGTAGCAAATAGAGCGCCTAAGGGAAGTCCATATAAAAAGTTCAATGCCCGCGCAGCCAAAATTTATACTTTCGCATACAATAACGACCAAGAAAACTACCTCGCATACAAAACGAAATGGGTTGAATCGGCGAATGAAATATTGAAGACCTTTCATGACAATGAACAAATGCTGGAAGCGCTTCATACGAAAATGGCAAAGGAAATGCAAGCGATTATTTGCATTGAACAACTCATATTTAGCTAATTATAAAGGCGGGAACTGATAAATATATTCGTCTACCATACTACTATGTGTAATTATTTTTATATTATCATATTCGGAGAGGGCTGGGAATTCGGCGCGTTTTTTTAGCGTATGATATGCTATTTTCGGTACTAATTTTTGTACCCCTTTAGAGAGTTGACACCTTAATTGATTCATATAATAACAAAACTGAATATTATTGTTAATATGTATCACTATTATATTATACGGATTACCCTTTTTTGATACAATCCATTCCCTCGCTAGTTTATAATATTCTATACGATTTGCGAGGCTAAGATTCGTATTATCTACCACTATATTTATATTTTTTAACATTAATTCTTTCGTCGCTTTAATACACTTGGCTTTAGTGCCTAACGTATCATTGCTTACCGCCGTAAATCCATCCAAGGTATTTACAACCGTCGATTTACCACAACCAGGATATCCACACATTAATAGTAAAGTAGGACCTTCTACCTCAAAGGTAAGCTTAGCAGACGATCCACTATATTGAGTTAAATATTCCGGCCAACTATATTCTATGTCACTTTTTTCTTCTTTAAATACTTCTTCCGGTAAAAGAAAGGTAATATTATTATTGTTAGCGAACATTAAATCGGTTGCCGCGAAATCATCAGGTCGTCCTGCGGCGTCTCCACAATAGAAATGATTGGTATGTTTCGATTTAATGTTTGATAGGCATGTTTCCCATAAACCCGTTAATGGTTTCCTCATAAATCCATTTGTTTTGGAGGCATATATATGTATGGGTAATTGGATAGCCTCTATGATTTGAACTATTTTAGCAAGAAACATCTCTCTCTTTGCGTCTTTTTTAATTCCGTTTTGATTCGTAAAGATTACAATATTATAGGTAGGAGCAATAGATTGTAAATAAGATACGACGTTGTCAAATAAAAACCGCCAATCATCCTTGTTTTTAGCAAATAGTTTTCCGGATTTAGGCTTGATAAGTGTATAATCTAAATCAAATCCCGCAATGGGCTTATCCGAAAAGGAAGCATTACTTATATAAATATATTCATCGTAGTTTGTAATATTAATCGTTGGGGTAGGCGTTTTAGACTTGGTAGGTGTTTTAGACTTGGTAGGTGTTTTAGACTTGGTAGGTGTTTTAGACTTGGTAGGCGTTTTAGACTTGGTAGGTGTTTTAGACTTGGTAGGTGTTTTAGACTTGGTAGGTGTTTTAGACTTGGTTTTCTGTTTCTTTTTATTTTTTCGGGTTCTACAATAGGTTCTTTTGGTAGTTTCTACATATTTACAATTATCTAATGTTAAACAGTCGGTTTTACTTAGACCTTTACAACTCATATATATATATATATATATTTATATATATATTTATACTCTCGGATGAACATACGGATATTCTCCTCTAATACACATAATATTTTTTTCTAATGGGGCAACTTTACCTGCATATAAGCAAATAATTTTATTATTCAAGACAAAGTGTCCTTGTGATCTACCACTCCATGTATTATAAGCATATGCGGCGTTATCACGCTTAATCATTATATCACACGGTAAACACATAGTAGTTTCGGGTAGAGTATACTTCTTCTCTCCGCAGTATCCACAAAAATTTCCGAGGTCATTTATATATGGTTTTCTTAGCGTACCGACAATAGTGTCTATACATAGTTTCTTCTTATACGCATCTGTATTCCCCCATAAATAATCTTTAATATGCTCGGTTATTTCATACGGCAAACTATCTATCATCATTCAATATACTAGGCTAATGATATTAAATCGGTTTCTAATACTTGTTGTTTATCGGCTGCTAAATACGATAATATTAGTTTTTGATTAGATAAAATTTCACGAAGTAAGGGTTCAAGAGGGTTATCCGTCGTAGTTTTAGTATCGGAAAAATCAATATTTTTAGGGAGGGCAGGCGCGAAGGCGTTAAATTCTGCCGTTTTGTCATGATATAAGCTATCCAACTCGGATATTCTTTTATTGCTAATGTCTTCATGTTTGTAAGTAGTTAATACTGGGTTAGACTTATTAAGTTTAACCAGATAGTCCTGTATAAACCCCTTATTATGATCTAATAATGACTTCATTTCCCAATTTTGGGAACTTTTAATGGTTTCTTCGAATAGCGTATGTGCTAATTGTAAATTTTCTTTCGTATATCCATAAAATTTACCCGCATCATATAATGTTTTCCATAATAAATCAGTATTTTTAACCGAATTAAACTCCATAGTTAATTAAATTGCAAGGTTATTTCTATATTTTCTTTTTTAATACTTTTAGTTGCAGAAATAGATAATTCTTCGCGTTTTTTTCTAGTAGAGTTATCTAAGGGATTAACCAGTTTTTTACGTTTAGAAGTACTATTTCTATTGTTCATATCTAATTCAATCACTTTATAATGTGTCTCAATATATTCTATTACCTTATTCTCTAATGCCCATTTAAAGAAATTTAGTTGTCCAATAGTTGTTACTACTTGGGAAGTATCATTATAAGGTATTGTAATACGTGACCATCTACAAAACGGGTCAAATCGTTTTTTGGAATACGCTTTTAATTTAAGTTTATAATCACTATACACAGCAAACCGTATGGTGTCATCATGGCTAACCATATTATATACGGTGCCATATTTTTTGGCATAATTGGTAGTAAACCAATCGACTATCCGCAATGATAATGTTGATTTCCCATTGATAATCGCTAACATATTATCTATGTTTTTCGTATCTTTGTACCATTCTAATAAATTAGACAATAATAATTGATTTTGCGTATTATACGTAGTAGCCATTAATTAACTGGTTGAGAAGTATTTAAGTTTTAATATTGTGAGTTTTGAGGAATTAAGAATTTGGTTTGCACATCTAGATCTTTAAGATAATTATTATTAATTAAAAAGGGATTAATTTTATTGCTTGGCATCATTTCGCGGGCATTAATAAGGTCATTAAACTTGTCTATTTTATTGGAAGAGACAATAAATGTTTGTTTATCTAGCATCTTGGATCGCATAGATTTTTCCAATATTGTACCATTTGTCCATTTAAATTTATTCATATAGAGAAGTCATATAAAAAAATAAACACATAAACATAACGTATATATATATATAATGAATATATACGATATAAAACAACATACAAGTAAAAGTAATACCACACCGGAAGATATGTTAGTAATTTTAGAGAAAGAACAAAAAACGAATGAAAAAGAAAGTTGGAACAAATTAAGTAAGACAAAAAAACAAAATTTATTATCACATTATGCGGATAAATATGGAAAGGATAAGGTATTATCGGTTGAACAAATAGCACAGTTAAAGACGTATTTGAAATATTCCTTAAATGTAACTAAATTATTAAAGTTAAAAGACATTATTTATAATAAAGAGGTGCAGAAGATAGAAAATATTCCGATGCTATGTAATGAGAATAACAAGTTTTTTATTAATAGAAAAAAAACGGTATCAAAAAAACCAGTTAAAAATAGAACTATAAAAATTGATAATAAAAATAAATAATTATATATAGTAATGAACGACGATGCGCTAGAATGGATGATTTATATGCTAGAGGAAGCGATTTTGTCTGATCCAATGTTATTAGCGGTGGAAAATTATATAGATGTATTGAGTGATCAAATTGAATTAATGTATACTATTCAATTTGATGACATGTTTGATGATCCATTTGTCGATGACATTTATGATGTGGCGGTAGATTATTATTTTAAAATAATGATGCCTCCTAGGTCCTATGTGCATTTGCGCATACCCACCAATATTGTAGTTAAAGCCTCTCATATAACGTATCTAAGAGAGATACCTCAACCAGATCAAAGAACTCCCGAGTGGTATTTATGTAGGTATAATATGATAACGGCATCTAGCGCATGGAAAGCATTAGATAGTGAAAAAATTAAGAATAGTTATATTTATGAAAAATGTTCTCCATTAAATGTAGATAAATATAGTAATGTGAATGTGAATACCGCAATGCACTGGGGGGTATTATTTGAACCATTATCCATATTGTTGTATGAAAGAATAAATAATACGGTAATAGAAGATTTTGGATGTATTCAGTCACAGGAGTATTCTTTCATGGGGGCATCGCCCGATGGAATAAATGTAAAAGAGGGAAACGCTCTATATGGTAGAATGTTAGAGGTTAAAAATGTGGTTAGTAGAACCATAACTGGGATACCAAAAAAGGATTATTGGATCCAGATGCAAATGCAAATGAATATATGCCAATTAAATGAGTGTGATTTTTTGGAAACCAAATTTGTAGAGTATGACTCATTCGAAGAGTTCAATACAGATGGTACTTTTACTAATTCTACGACAGATAAATTAAAGGGTATTATTATATCCTTTTTAAATAATGGGAAACCTATCTATGAATACGCGCCATTATATGCAACTGAACCAGAGTATAATAGTTGGGAAAAAACCGTAATGGAGAAACACAAAGCATTAACCTGGGTTAAAAATATATATTGGAAATTAGAGGTATATAGTTGCGTATTAGTGTTACGCAATAAGATATGGTATAATAGCGTACTGCCTCAATTAAAACATATCTGGAAAACCGTGGAGTATGAGAGAATTCATGGATATGATCATAGAGCACCAAGTAAAAATAAAAAACGGCCAAAAACACCAATAGAGAAAACGTTTAACGGGTGCGCGTTGTCCATGGTAGACTTTAAACCGACTGACAACATGATTTTAAATGAACCCGTACTAAATGTTACTACGGAAGTATTATAAAGGGAAGTTATGCGGATAAAATAATATGTAGCAACTTTATTTTAATATATATATATATATTATGGATGAACCGATGTATCCAACTGTGTTCACGAGTTTAGGATATAAAAAACCATCCAAAACTAAAAAATCCCCCAAAACTAAAAAATCCCCCAAAACTAAAAATTCGCCCAAAACTAAAAATTCGCCCAAAACTAAAAAATCCCCCAAAACTAGGAAAGCAAGCCCAAAGATGATAACGATTATGCGACCTGATGGCGAAGAGATTAAACTGCCATCAACTATAAAAACCATCATAGGAGCAAAGAGAAAAATACAGCAGGAATATGGTATTCATGTGAAGGAACAAATAATATTTTCGGCAAATTCCGAAATGCCACTGGAAAATAGTACAGATATATTAGAAGATTTAGGAATGTTAGTATTGGTTATTATAGTACCGCCCCCACCTGAATTTAGTGATTTGGATAATACGACTACTGACAATCAAACAACAAATCTTAGACGTATTACAATGAAAATATTAATAGATCATATAGATGATGAGGGGTTAACGTTTACACAACTATTTGATAAAGTGGATGAATATAACTCATTAACGAACACGGAGGGCTTTGTTGCGCGCCAAAAGTCGCGCAAGCGTCTGTTCACTGCCGTTTTAGAGCCATTTATGAAAAAAGGGTTTATAAAAATGGAGTTTGATGAAACGTTGTTTCCAGCGCGATTGAACCCCGTGGCATCATCAGCACCTCGCTTTGGCTACACACTCTGGGAATTAAGAAATAAATCTCACAGGGATACTCTTACAATGCGTAAAATGTTAATGTCCTCTGGTAGTTTCAGCGCTGTGTTGAGGCCGGCCATACTTAATGTAATCAGAGTTACGCTAAATAGAGATGATCCCTATGTAGCAACTTTATTTTAATATATATATATATATATATTATGGATGGAGCAAGTTTATATGGTAGTCCAACAGATCTTTTAGATGGTTATAAATATTATCCAGAACAACATGGGAAGAAATGTAAAAGAGGGTATAGACGTCATAAAACTAGAAAGGATTTCTGTGTTAAGAAGATTCAGGAAACGATGTATCCTACTGTGTTCAATAGTCTAGGATATAAAAAACCATCCAAAACTAGAAAATCCCCCAAAACTAGGAAAGCAAGCCCAAAGATGATAACGATTCTGCGACCTGATGGCGAAGAGCTTAAACTGCCATCAACTATAAAAACCATCACAGGAGCAAAGAGAAAAATACAGCAGAAATATGGTATACCTATTTTAGAACAAAATATATTTTCGGAAAATTCCGAAAGGCCACTGGAAAATAGTACAGATAAGTTAGAAGATTTAGGAACGTTAGTATTATTTCAGTCAGCACCGCCCCCACCTGAATTTAGTAATTTGGATAATACGACTACTGACAATAAAACAATCAATCTTAGACGTATAACAATGAAAATATTATTAGACCATATAGATGATGAAGGGTTAACGTTTACACAACTATTTGATAAAGTGGTTGAATATAACGAACGAGATATGGACACGGTATTTTCATTAACGAACACTTCCGTTGCTGCGCACCAAAGGTCGCGTAAGCGTCTGTTCACTGCCGTTTTAGAGCCATTTATGCAAAAAGGGTTTATAAAAATGGAGTTTGACGAAACGTTGTTTCCAGCGAGTTTGAACGGACCACTCTGGGAATTAAGGCTGCGTCAGGGGCGTCTTACAATGCGTCAAATGTTAATGTCCTCTGGTAGTGGCGCTGTGTTGAGGCCGGCCATACTTAATGTACTCAGAGTTACGCTAAATAGAGATGATCCCTATATAGCAACATTAGTTTAATTTTAATTTTAATATAAATATTACAAAGGATTTATATTAATGAATAACACATGCGAGTTGAATATATCGTCTAGTAAGATTAATTCATGTGAGGATATCAGTAAAATGTTAACCAATCTGGGAATTGTAGGAAATGTGACGTCAAATAATAGTATTATCAAGTTTAATGGTAAATATAAAACGGAAATAGGGTGTAAAATAACGTATACGTGTAATCCAGAAACGATGTTTGAGGAGGTATGGAAACCGTTACAAGATAAATATAGTTTGGGTTGTGCATATATAAACATCAATAGCCAATTTCACGGATGTATTTATGATTTATATAGAAAGAGTAAATGTCCGGGGAAATAAACTTAAAATTTGCGTATATATATATTTAATGGAACAAACGATGCATGTTATAAAGCGCTCGGGGATGGCAGAAGAGGTATCGATTCAAAAAATATTGAATAGTGTAATGGGGCTAGCAAAATTGCATAACATTGCCTTACCTATTTCAGATGTGTGTTTTAAAATATCAAATCAGTTATTTAATAACATAGAAACAATGAAAATAGATGAATTATTAGCAGAACAATTTGCGGCATTAAGTTCCGAGCATCCCGATTATGGTAAATTGGCTGGAATAATTACTATTACCAATTTACAAAAACGCACGGTATCTACTTTTTATGATGCCATGTATAATTTGTTTCATTTTAAAGATGATAATAATAAGGCGCAGCCAATTATTAGTAATGAATTATGGAAAAATATTGTGAAACATAGGAATGCGTTAGAGGCGATGATTATGCATGAACAAGATTTTAATATTGATTATTTTGGAATTAAAACATTAGAGAGAGCATATTTACTGCGGATTAATCAAATAATAGTGGAGAGACCGCAGTATATGTGGTTACGAGTATCATTGGCAATTCATGGAGAGAATATGGAGAAGGTAAAGGAAACGTATGATTGTATGTCAGCGTTAACTTTCACGCATGCAACGCCTACGCTATTTAATGCTGGTACACCTAAGCCTCAATTAAGTTCCTGTTTTTTGTTGGCAATGAAGGAAGATAGTATTAGTGGAATCTATGAGAGTTTAGCAGATTGTGCGGCGATTAGTAAATGGGCAGGAGGTATTGGTATACATTGTCATAATATTCGCGCTAAAAAATCACCAATTAGAGGGACGAATGGGGAGAGTAATGGTTTAGTGCCGATGTTAAAGGTATTTAATGAGACGGCTAGGTATGTGGATCAAGGTGGAGGAAAGAGGAATGGGTCGTTTGCGGTGTATTTAGAATTGTGGCATGCTGATATATTTGATTTTTTGGATTTGAAAAAGAATCATGGAGATGAGAATGCTCGTGCGAGAGATTTATTTTATGCGTTATGGGTGTGTGATGATTTTATGAGACGGGTCTTGCGAAAACAAAAGTGGTATTTATGTTGTCCGGATAAATGTCCAGGATTAGCAGATGTCCACGGCAAAGAGTTTACTAAACTATATAATACCTATATAGACGATAAAAAGTATGAAAAAGAGATTGATGCGAGGGAATTATGGTTGGCAATATTAGATGCACAGATGGAGACTGGTACGCCCTATTTATTGTTTAAGGATGCAGCGAATGCTAAATCGAACCAACAGAATTTGGGAACGATAAAGTCAAGTAATTTATGCACGGAGATTATAGAATTTTCATCACCGGAAGAGTCGGCGGTGTGTAATTTAGCAAGTATCGCATTAAGTAAATGTGTAGAGAATAAGGAGTTTAATTATGAGAAATTGCATATGATTAGTAAAATAGTGACGGTAAATTTGAATCGTATTATAGATAAGAATTATTATCCAACGAAAGAGGCGAAGCGGTCTAATTTATTGCATAGGCCTATAGGTATTGGGGTACAAGGGCTAGCAGATACATTTGCGTTAATGGATATCGCGTTTGATTCAGACTTGGCGAAGGAGACTAATACGTATATTTTTGAGACGATTTATCATGGAGCATTAGAGGCGTCGTGTGAATTAGCGATGGAGAGAAAGGAAGTATTAATGCCTATTCGTGCGGCGTTGGATAATGATGTTTTGGGTTTTAATGATTATGATAATCCGATAGATATGGTTACTGGTGAGTGGGAAAGATTAGCAGAATATATGCCGTTGCAAGCAGAAATGAATAATTTAGAGGAAAAATATTTAGGGGCATATAGTTCTTTTACGAATTCTCCGATGTATAATGGATATTTTCAGTTTGATTTGTGGAAAGTGGTTCCAAGTGATAGGTATGATTGGAAGTTATTAATGAAAAACATTCAAGAAAATGGAATTAGGAATTCGTTATTATTGGCGCCGATGCCAACTGCGAGCACTTCACAAATTTTAGGAAATAATGAGTGTTTTGAGCCATTTACTAATAATATTTATAGTAGGCGAACGTTGGCCGGGGATTTTATAGTAGTGAATAAATATTTAATGAAGGAACTAATTGATACCGGGTTATGGAATAAGGAGTTGAAGGACAATATTATAGAAAATAGGGGAAGTATTCAGCATATTACGAATATTAGCGATCATATAAAGGCAAAGTATAAGACGGCATGGGAGTTAAGTATGAAAACGCTAATTAATATGGCAGCGGATAGAGGAGCATATATTTGCCAAAGCCAGAGTATGAATTTATGGGTGGAAGATCCTGATTATGCAAAATTAACGGCGATGCATTTTTATTCATGGGAAAAAGGATTAAAAACGGGAATTTATTATTTAAGGCGAAAGCCGAAACATAATGCACAACAATTTACGATTATTCCAAAAGAAGAAGATAGTTGTGAAATGTGCGGCAGTTAAAATTATTATATTGGGGTAATATATAATATGCCAATTGCTAGATTAGGAGCTGGAGGAACTAATAGTAAACGATCTAATTTACACGCCCCAAATACTGGAGCATCCTTTGCCGGATTGCGAAACGGGTTAGGTCTAGCCGGAATAACTAAGAGGTCTAGTTTAGTAGGAAAGGGAGGAGGAACCTTGTCAACGCAAGTATTTATGGGAAATCAAGTAGGTGGAATTGGACGATATCCTCGACGTAATTGTGGAGGCCCTACATGCAGTGTCGCTAGATCTCCTGCCCCTGCCCCTGCCCCTGTCCCTGTCAATGCTCCTGCACCCACTCCTGCACCCCCTCCTCCTGCACCCACTCCTGCACCCACTCCTGCACCCACTCCAGAGTCGTTCGATGATCTGGATACCAATGGTGATGGAGGAATTGACAATGCCGAGGCAATCGCAGGGGGAAAGTCTTCTGATTGGGTAGAAATGCACGACACGAATAATGATGGTTCGGTAGATCGATTAGAGTATTCTGTTCTAACAGTTGCGAAGGACTTAGAATCAAAGTTTAATGCACAATTCAGAGAGTTAATTGGTGAATTATCCCTGCCAGAAGTAGTAATAGCATCGCTTGAACCAAAGTTATATTTAGAATATTTAAAGTTATTATATAAGCATTATGAGTTAGCGACAGATACCGCCTATACATTACTTGTGAATCTTAATTGTAGTACGGTTACCCTTGTTATTGAATCATGCACATCATGTCATAATGATAGTCAAATTTTTACAAATGTAGAAACCAACGAACCAGAAATACATCCTTTGCGAACTGCTGAACATAGCAGTATTAAGTCAAACTGTACCACCGCAGACGCTTATATGGTTTTCGGTAGATCCTTGGTCCTTAATATGGTGTATGAACTGGCATCTTTCTCCTCTACACTGGATTTAATGCATTGTATTAATGAAGCAAATGTACATTGCAAGACGAATTTAGATCTGATGAAACTCGCGCGGAAGACAGAACTAGCTAATGTTTTAACTAATTTACAGAACTATCACACTATAGAAATGACGTCCGCTGTAGTCTCAATTACCATTCCTCCCTTGAGTATGGTGTCTTGTGTTGATCATGGATCTACTGTGTATTTAAACGCCCAATATATGGCGGTAGAGTCAACCACACTAGGGTGTTTATCTAGTCAGGCATGTTTAACCAGCCAATATGATTTACAACTAGATGCACCGGTTGATGCAGTATATTGTATGGAGGAGGTACTAAACGACATAGTATTATTTATTCCGGTCTACATTCAAGGTGTATCCCCCCTTTATATCTTCTTTTCTACTGATAAAGGTCTAGACGCCGATATCGACACCGACACCTACTAAGGGTAATACTCCTATGCGCATCATCACGCATGAGGTTGATATCGTAAATTTGGTCAACGTCAAAGATAACTCGAACAATATAATAATTATTTTATTAAATATAAAATAATTATACTATATAATGAAACTCACCCTTCCTATTGCAGGATTAGTATTTCTTTTAGGAATGTACTATTATATTAATTATGGAGATGCCTATTTAGAAAACTTTGAGAATAATGATTGTCCAAATCTATTAATACAGAAAGGTACTAAACTGTATTTAAAATATACAAACAAAGCAGAAATACCCGGGGTAAACCCGATAGAATTTAATAATTTAGAGGAATATGTTGAATTTACAGAATGGCAACGACATCAAAAGATACAATGTCCCGTTTTATTTTTAAAAAGAGAATATGATGCGCAAAATAACGAAGTATATAAAAAGCATTCGGATGCATCTGAGATACTACCGGGTATTCAATCTGTTCCTGCAAATATTAACACTCAGAACAGAGGCAATATTAATATTAATAAGAAAGGGGTAGACCCTTACAGTGACTTACTAAAAGATGCCTCAAAAGATAATCCCCTCTATAACCAAAATATGTATGCGAGTATGGATCCAGACGACCAACTGGTGGGCAAGGAAACTCCTTTAGATAAATTATTTTATGTACAGACAGATGCGAGTGTTAGCGATAATCCAATGGATTCTAATTGGGGGGGAGTGGATTATACTCAACAAGTAATTGAGAGCGGTAAGTATGAAGATAACGAAGTGGGTATTAATATACCATAATGAATAGTCTATTGGCTATTCATATACTTTAATGATTTGGTCAGTGTATCTTTAAAGGCTTGTATGCTATTTAATTGAGTAATATGCTCTGTATTTTTGATAGCCATGGGGTCTGTTAGGTCTAATTTATCTGATACAATATGCGATAATAGTTGAGAATCGCACCATTTAATTTTGTGTTTTATAATATCGTCATAATTTGCTCGGTATTTAGATACATTAAGGGAGTCCATAGTTTTGATATGGGCATTTTTCACCTCTGGTGCATATTTCTCTGAATCTAATGCGTCAAACCCTTCTACTATAGAACGTTTAGATGAACCATATAAAAATAATAGTACTGCTATTCCTAAAAGATAATATTGATACGGCTTTATCTGGGCATATAAATTCGTAATCATACTCATATATATTATGAATATGATAAAAATCCAGAGAGTTTGACATTAAGATCTTATTAAGGGCATAGCTCGCATAACGTAATATAAAGTTATATATTTTATAGTCGCATCTAATTTAACATCTTTATTAGAGTGTACAGGTTTAACCATATTTTCTAATATGCTATGTTCTATAACCAAGATTAAATTATTTTTAAGGTTTGTACCCCTATTGTATCTCATTTTCAGGTTCTTCCTCTGCCAGGTATATCCCCGGTACTATCGGTTCCAAGAAATTAAGATTACACAACCCGACTAGCAAAATAAATAATATTATTCCTAAAGTAATATTATTCATATATATATATAAACGGCTTTTTATTGCATGGTATAAGGAAATCCAGTAAGCACAAACCCTCCTTCACATATAGGCTCTATTACCTTGTTATAACTTAGAGGGTTAGGCTGCTCCTTTGGACCCGTGGGCTTCTGCGGAGATCGGTCCACTAAAGAGTAGTCCAGAGCAGAACCGGCAGGCGAAGAATATACTGGAGTAAAACCATGCATACCCTCTACAACGGTACTCCTCCACATATTCATTATTAAAATACTAAGTAGCACCAATACTAAATAATAATGTACTTTCATATATTAATTAGTGTTATAATATTTTGTATGGTTTTTTTATTTATTTTACGGATGGGTTGCGAAGTGAGGGATGGATAATACTTTGGATTGTATTTTATATTGTTTAGACATTCTTTATTCGCATTAATAGCCGTACATAATTCATATATATTATTATTGTACAAGTCAGATATGGTATTAGCAATGGCACTACTAACCCCCGGAATCTGCATTAACATGATTGCTAAGATATTTTCTTTCGTGGTTTGAGACTTTTTAGAGATTTTAATGGCCTCCGTATAGACCGGGGTATTCAGCATGGGATTATTAGCGATAGTATCCGGTTTAGGGTGTTCTTTTAAGATTTTGGTCGCCCACTGGAGTAGAAAGGTAGTAGTTTCGTGTAAGGAAGCCGTATTCCATATGGAAAATCCCTTTATATAAGAGAGACTACATAAAGACGACAGCATAGCAGAGGATGTTATTCTAGAGTACTTGGATTTATGCGCTGATATATTTCCTTCAATTAGATAGTATATTTTATGATTAGCGAGAGAGGCATTCGTTAGCCGATGGGATTGTTCTTTATAACGTCCATCGGAAATGGATGCGGCCAAATCACTTACGGTCTTTCTCTCAAAAATTAAAATACACGTCCCATTTAGATTAAATTGAATATCTCCTAATTCCAAGTTAGCATTACTAATAGTAAGTTTATCATTGGTATTTCTCTTATTCATTTCTTTAATTAAATCTTTCTCTCTGTAATCAATAATTATATCCATTAATATATTAAATGTAATTACCGTTTATATAATTAATGGCAGATAAATTAGAAGATATAGAGGTTAATGAAGATGGTTTATTATTATATAATCCGTATAATAATAAAAATATAGAAATTACCCAGAAAGAGGTGGAAGCCATTTTAAAAAGTTACGGCTTACCTGGAACCGTATATAATTTAAAACTATATCAACGAGCGTTTGTACATAAGTCTTATACCAAGCGTCCTCATTTAGAGAATACTGCTCAAAATATAGAAATTGCATCTCAACCGGCAGATTGCCTGCCATTACGTCAAAAATCAAATGAGAGATTGGAGTTTTTAGGAGATGGTATTTTAGAAGCAATTACTAAATACTATTTATATAGACGGTTTCCTAAAGAAAATGAAGGGTTTATGACGGAAAAGAAAATATCTTTAGTCAAGAATGAGGCCATTGGGAAATTAGCGTATGATATGAATTTGAATAAATGGCTCTTATTATCGAATCATGCCGAAGAAAAGAAGTCTCGTACCAATCTAAAAAAATTAGGGTGCTTATTTGAAGCGTTTTTAGCCGCATTATTTTTAGATTACAATAAAATGTCTATTAAAGACGAAGAGAAATGGTTCGATACGTTATTTGTATGTGGACCGGGATTTCAAATGGCTCAAATTTTCCTAGAAAGTGTATATGAAAGACATGTCAATTGGACTGATATAATTATTAATGATGATAATTATAAGAATATTCTTCAAGTGAAAATTCAAAAAGAATTCAAGACGACCCCTATGTATATTGAGAGGGGATATGATCAAGACACTGGGTATAATATGGGAGTATATTTATGCTTAGGATATAATATACACAAACAATCATACCATACTGCAACTAACTATACATCTGAAAAGAAAACCTTTGCTGAAATTAAATTATTACACGATCAAGGAGAGAAATTCTTTTTATTATTGGGCGAGGCGAAACATAAAATAAAGAAAAAAGCCGAACAGCAAGCATGTTTAGTAGCGCTAGATATTATATAATATTATCTTAGACAATATTAAATGGACCAGTTTAAGAAAAAAATAAAACCTGAAGCACCAAAAGCCAATCTAATTAACATCAAGGTGGTTCAACATGATAAAGCAATAAGCGACGAAGAAAGACTACGTATTTTAGAAAAAATAAAAATAGGGAAACTACCTGAACCAGACACGGTGGTAGTACACGACTCGGTTCCACACGATGATCCAAATATTCAGGTAGATACACCAGATGACCCTCCAACCGTCAAGCCAACTGCCAAACCAGATGACCCTCCAACCGTCAAGCCAACTGCCAAGCCAACTGCCAAGCCAATACAAAAGCCTATATCTCCACATAAGATAGAGTCCTATGCCGTATTACAGAAGTATATGGAGAGATTGCCAGAGTCTATTGTGTATAGTCCATCTAGGTTTAATTATTATATGAATAATCGTGCCATCTTCTTGTCTTTTATCAATGGTGTATTATCACACTATAAAGAGGATTTGGCGGAAGAAAAACTCAATCTAGATTGCACTAAAAGTGATAACTTTACTCTACTCTCTCATCAAAAAATAGTGAGGGATTATATAAACGTGTTCACTCCTTACAGAGGATTATTACTATATCATGGATTAGGTTCAGGTAAAACATGCTCTTCTATCGCCATCGCAGAGGGTATGAAAAATAATAAAAATATATTAATAATGACCCCTGCATCATTACAATCTAATTATATTAAAGAACTAAAATTTTGCGGAGATATGTATTATAAAAAGAAGCAGTTTTGGGAGTGGATATCTGTAACAGATACGGAAGAGATAAAATCGCTATCGTCCGTATTATCATTATCGGTAAGTTATATTAAAAAGAAGGGAGGTGTTTGGTTGGTAAAAATTAAAGAAACATCCAATTATGAGAGATTAGATACGACTCAACAAACAAGCCTAGAAAATCAGTTAGATGAAATGATTCGTTCAAAATATCAGTTTGTCAATTATAATGGTATTACTAAAACGAATTGGTACAAACATTTATGCAAAGACGAAAAGATGGTGGATAATAAATGTGCTGATGGAAATCCGTTTGATAATAAAGTAGTGATTATTGATGAAGCCCATAATTTTATCAGCCGAATCGCCAATAAATTAAAAGACAAGACCCACTTGTTTATTAAATTATATGAGTATTTGATTTTAGCAGTAAATTGTAAAATTGTGTTATTGACGGGAACGCCGGTTGTTAATTATCCGAATGAAGTAGGAATATTGTTTAATATATTGCGAGGCGCTATATCGACTTGGAAAATAGATGTTAAAATAAATGCCGGCGCGAAAAAGATCAATTTACATGAGATAAAGAAAATCATAAAACAGAGCGACTTATTATCTTCTAGTATTGACTATATTAATTATCAAGTTGCTAATAAAAAACTTATTATTACAAGAAATCCATTAGGATATGATAGTAAGTTTGCTTCGGCTGCCAAAACTGATGCGGGATATGAGGGGGTTCGTAAAAATCCGGATGTACAGATAACAGATAAGGAGGTACTAACGGAGTTAAAAGCGGTATTTTTAACCAATAAGATAGTATTATCTGACCCTAATGTGGAAAACCACCGTGCTTTACCGGATAGTTTAGAGGGTTTTATCAAGGATTTTGTAGGGCCTGATACAAAGTTAAAAAACAAAAATAAATTACAAAAGAGAATCGTTGGACTGGTATCTTTTTTCCCAGATTTAGTAAAACTGATGCCGACGTTTAATAAAGCCGAAGATATAGAAGAGGTACGAGTAAAAATGAGCGCACATCAATTGTCTATTTATGAAAGAGAGCGAAACATAGAAAGAAAGAAGGAAACGAAGAAATCTGCCCCGAAGAAAAAAGCCGACCACATGTACAACGATTCGGCTTCTACTTATCGCATCTTTTCTAGGTCCAGTTGCAATTTTGTATTTCCTAACTTTGAAGATAAACCAAAATATGATTATGAGGAAGATAGCAGCGACACTAAACAAAAACTAGATGCACCCATTAAGACTGCTATACAAAAACTAGTGGCGAATGCATCAACTAATTTTTCGGAGGAAGGATTAGCAATGTATAGTCCTAAATTTTTACAGATTCTACTAAATATTCAAAATCCAGAACACGCCGGATTGCATCTATTATATAGTGCGTTTAGGTCATTAGAAGGCATTGGTATTTTTAAAGCAGTATTAGATTATCAGAGATATTCAGAGTTTAAATTAAAAAAAGTCGCAAAAGTTTGGACATTAGATACATTGGATCCTACTAAACCTCATTATGCTTTATACACAGGAACGGAAGATGCAGAAGAGAAAGAAATTATTAGAAATATCTATAATGGGGAATGGGAATTAGTTCCCAAAAATATTAGCGATGAACTATTAAAAACATACACTACCAACAAACTGGGAGAGATTATTAAAGTAATCATGATTACTGCAGCAGGAGCGGAGGGTATTAGTCTTAAAAATACTAGATATGTCCATATTATGGAACCATATTGGCATCCAGTACGCACTGACCAAGTAATTGGACGCGCCAGACGAATCTGTAGCCATAACGAGTTGGAAGTAGCGTTACAGACCGTAAAAGTATTTTTATATTTAACCGTGTTTTCAGAAGAACAATTAGATCCTAAGAATAAAACTACCGGTATATCAAAGGAACTACGATTTCATGACAAAAGTAAATTTGACAAAAAGATACAAACAACGGACGAATATATTTATCAAGTCGCAAATCAAAAACGCAAAATAAACGAAGAAATATTAGAGGTGCTTAAAGATACGTCTATCGATTGTAATTTACACAAAGATGAAGATAACCCGCGCAATTGCAAGACATTCGCCAATACTAGCAAAGCGGCATTTTCCTATGAACCTAATATTACAAAAGATGAAGATGACCGTATGGAGGCAAGGAATAAAAAATTAATAAAACAAACCTATAAAGTATTGCAAGCGGATGCATCGGAACAACTGAATAATAAGTTTAATGGCAAATTTTTATACGTATATAATGAACAGAAGACCCCCCCATATGATATTATTAGATTACCTTCAACATACGGTTTAAATACGTTGACTACTGAAATCATTACTACAGAAGGAGTAATAATTGGTCAGATTATTAAGGGGGACGATGGCAAAAAGAAAATTAAATTGGAAAATATTTAGTATTAGAAATATAAATATAATATTAGCAATATATATTATGCAACGTAATCCAAAAACAAAGTTGGCTCGCGCGCGCGATAGACGGCGGAGAAAACTCAGGCATGCCCGGCAATTAGAATCGCGAATGAAAAATGAATATGATGAATATTATCGTAAAATGAATAACTATGAATATGACACGTGGTTGAGTCAGGTTTGTGCATCAGAAGAAGAAGATTCAGTGTATACCGATCAAATTATAAAAAAAGAATATATATTGCGAGAGTTAGTAAAGGAGAAACCTCCTAAAGAAGAATCGGGTAGCGAGAAAGAGTATGATATTATTGATGAGGTGGAGTTAGATAAAAGTCAATGCTTAATTATGTAAAAATATTATTAGTATATATAATGAATTCTAATAATATTTCTTTAAGATACTTGTGTCCCGCCAATTCATCGGCAACATATTCTCCAGAAGAATACTTTGGAGATTGTGAATGTAACGAAAATTGGGAGAAAGATGGCGCAGCATGCGTGCCTAGTCCTGCTCCTGCTCCTAGTCCTGCTCCTGCTCCTAGTCCTACTCCTGCTCCTAGTCCTAGTCCTACTACTCCGGTACCTAGTCCTGCTCCTGCTCCTGCTCCTGTTCCTGCTCCTGCTCCTGCTCCTGCTCCTGCTCCTGTTCCTGCTCCTGCTCCTGTTCCTGCTCCTGCTCCAGTTAATGATACTGACCAAAGAAATGTTCACTTTCCACACAAACAAAGAAATAGTTTAAGAGTAAGAAGAGCTACATTAACTCAACAAGAGGATGATTCGGGCGATGATTCGTTACCGAGTAATGTAATGGAATCTAAATGGTGTGATAATATCGAACGTGTATTAGATAAATTAAGAAGAAATTGCACACAATTAAGTAGTTATCATAATTATAAATATCAGTATTGCAAAAAAAATGTAGTATGGTTTAGAATACCAATTATTATATTAAGTGGAGTAAATACCTTTATATCAGTAGGTATTAGTGACCATGTTCCTCAAAATATAGTTTCTATCGCAACTAGTGTTGTGTCATTAATATGTGGAACAATAACTAGTATTGAAATGTTAATGAAATATCAAGATAAAATGGAAAATGAACTAGACGCACACAGAAGCTATTATAAACTAAGTATAGACATTTATAAAATGATAAGTGTAGATAGAAAATTTAGAAAAACAGGCGGAAAAGACTTTTTAGAAGAAAAATTTGGGGAGTATGAAAAGTTACGCTCTAAATGTCGTCCAGAAGAACATACCGATCTAATATTTGATTTATTAGGTGAAATGGATGAACTATTCGTATATAACAGAAAAGATAATACTTGGTTACACAAAAATGCAGTAGCGCCACGAGATCTTGGACATAATTTTAACAACGATTATTATGACTATAATGACGATCCTTTTATTAAACGCAATATTTTTGAAAAAATATTTGACTATTTTAAACGAAACTTACAAAAAGATAATTTATCTGCTCAGAGTAAACGATTACAACATGAACATGCGAATGATATATCACAAGAATATTTGGATAGTAAAAGAAAGAAAACAAAAATAGCAAGACGTAGAAGTGAGATTGGAGATAATTATAATCAAATAGAGACAGGTAATTCTGGATTTTTAGGTGGTTGGTTTGGTGGAGGAAAAAGAAAAAACTCTACTTGGGATGATTATCTAACCGATGAAGATGATTATGCATAATAAATAAAATTGATTTTGCTATCACATAATATATATATTTTATTATATGATTGCTACAAAAATTAACAATTACAATTTTAACGATTTATCCTATCCAAGTTTATGTATTCCACGTGTATTTTCCAACATTAAAAAGGAAAAGGTATTTTATGTATTTAAAAAACTAAATATTGGTTATATTGATCATATTGATATGATTAGCAAAACAACTACACAAGGAGAAAAATATCAACGTGTATTTATTCATTTCAGTCGATGGTTTCCACATGCTAGGACTATGCGAAATAAAATTATTAATGGTGAAGAAATAAAAGTTATTTATAATGAACCATGGTTTTGGAAAGTATTTAAAAATAATTCATCTAATTATAATCCTGTAAATCCTGTAAATCCTGTAAATCCTGTAAATCCTGTAAATCCTGTAAATCCTGTAAATCATGTAAATCATGTAAATCATGTAAATCATGTAACCCCTAGAAATCCAGATAATTATTGGCATCGTGATATTCATACTCCAATAGAATATAGACCTCCTTCTCCCGATTATCCACCTCCCGATAACTACGAAAAATGCTATATAGATGCTACGTCTGATATTATTATTACTGATTCTGACTAAAATATAATATAAATATTAATTCTAATTTTATCTATAATGAGTGAACTTTTTTCTTTGTGTCGATACGTTAAAATCATATCTGAAAAACATAAAAATCAATATAAAATTATATTCAAAAATGAAAATAAATATCTCATTAACTCCATTTTATCTCATAAATTAGAAGGTATGACGACTAATCCCATATTTACAAATATTTCCTTTTATGCTGATAATGTATCATCATTCCCTAATTTTTTAAATAATGTGTCTCCAACTGATTTATATAGCGTAGTAATCAAAGTCCTTTATTCAATTAATAATCAACTTATAAATCTTATAAAAAACAATTATTGTTTTACCTGTTTGTTACTACAAGATATCATAGTTATTGACAATCATACATTTATATATATCAATCCTAAGTATCTAAGTAAAATAAATTGTGATAATATGATTAAAATTAATTATCCTTTCCCTAAGCAAGCCTTTTTATCACCTGAAATTTCTTCATTAACATATATTCCTTTTTTCACTTCTTACAAATCTATTTATTATAGTTTAGGATCAATGCTTATACATATCTTATTTCAATCTCAAGATAATATTAATGATATTAATCCAATTAATCCAATTAATCCAATTAATCCAATTAATCCAATTAATCCAACTTATAATATGAAATCTGAAAATGATATAATTAATATTTTGTCTCCCATTCAGTTTACCAAATTATATTGGTGTATTATTAGACTTATGAAAAATCGTTATGACAAAAGATTATTACTTTTTTTATAACTACAAAGGATATTATTATCTATTAATATGATATATGTCTCTTCAAACTTTTAAAAAAAAGGCAGTTATTAAACATGGCTCTAGACGTTCTGCTCAACCACCAGGAGGAGAATGGATTTCTCAAGGCCCATTTGGCAATAATAAACCTCTATTTTCTGTAACTGCACCTGGACCTGTTGGTTTTTCAATTAATGGCGGCAATCGTAATATTGGATATGTCGGACAAAGTATGCGCATGTCTAAAAATGGAACACCCTTTACTGGACAATTCGCCCGAGGTCATGGTGGACACCTAGGTAAATATAACAAGGAGTACAAAATGTATAATTCCCCACCTGTAAAAGCATCAGTTATGGGAAAACAATTTATGTATATTAAACCTTCTGTATTATCTAACAAAGGTATGTTATCCAAAAAATATAAATGGGTAAAGGGAGGTCAATATCCTAACTATTGGGTTCAACCTATTTATCCTAATGGACCTTTATCTGATAACGCTAGTCAGCAACTTTATATCGATCAAAAAGCTGCTGCTAATGTTATCGTTAATGATACTAATACCCCAGGTGTATATATAGATAAAAAGGCTCCATCATGTCAAGAATGCAAACCATCCCATAATATTGCATATAATACATATAATAATGTTGCTGCTAATGGATATTTTACAAAACATGTTGGTATACCTCAATCCTCAGCACAATACACATTACAAATACAACGTAAATGCGCTGAACCATGTGATAGCAAACTAAAACCATTCCCTTTCGCTACTAATAGTGGGAATAGAAGCTCTAAAACTAGTTATGCACCTCCAGCTATATTGACACCTATTTTCCTCTCTCCTCCTATGTAATAAATTTAATTTATATTAATGATATAAATTAAATTAATGAACTAAATTCTACTGCATTACATACAGCAGCATATTTTATTTTATTATTTTCTATCATGCAATATTTACTTCTTGGATCAAAAAATGTATTATTAAACATAATAAAAGACTTGTTTCCTCCTTGTTTATCTATTTGTTTTTTTATTTCTTTTAATTCATTACTATCTAGACTTCCCTTATACCCACGTTTACCATGAATACGCAAATAATTAAAACTTGCTGTTCGTGGCGGTAATTTCAATCCTTCTGACATAGTTCCCATCCATTTTGACCCCATTTGTTTTTGTATATATGTTCCTGCAATACACCAGTTCATCTTTTTGAACTTTTCATATACTTCTGGTTTAAACCATGAAATGTCTCTGAACTCAAATACTATATTCAAATTAGACGGAATATATTCATTCATCTTTTCTATTCGCTCCATATTTTCCTCCTTATAGGTAAAGGATGGAGGTAATTGAAATAGAATGGCTTGTAATTTTCTTCCTAATGGTTTTA
>Ga0233412_10000334_pt1 | contig 27710 bp, 39 predicted proteins | sample Na_anoxic_4_MG_FD_180667 | JGI IMG/M metagenome (GOLD analysis project Ga0233412, IMG submission 180667) | Seawater microbial communities from Saanich Inlet, British Columbia, Canada - Na_anoxic_4_MG | ecosystem: Environmental > Aquatic > Marine > Inlet | place: Canada: British Columbia...
ATTTAGCATTCCTTTCTGCTAATTCCTTTATTATTCCATCTTTATCCATTACGATACTATATATAATAAAAAATATTTATATAATTTTTATTATAATTCTTTCAAAAACGGCGTTTTAAATCTTCAAGGGTGTAAATCTTATTCATATAATTTGCATATGTACTGTAGCTAATATGACTGACGCTTTTTTAAGACGCAACCACCTTTGCTATCTAAAAAATATCACCAAGCGTAATATAAATATAACAAAGACAAAAGAACAATTTAATATTGAAGAATTTTTAAACCGTTATTATACACATATGTGATATATTATCTAATTGTAAATAGATATAAATATATATTTACTTTTGTATATAATAAATATGGCAGAATTATTTCAAAATTGTTCAGAAATTGAACGTAATATGTACTTATCGGCATATAACACAATAACACAAATGGAAATGTGGGAATTTATAAAACATTATGAACCTCCTGAAAATAGTGGATTCATGTTCGACTCTAATCCTACTATATTCAGGATAATGAGTAAAATATCGGAAAACTATAATAATAATCATAGCGGGGGTTCTATGGCGTGTACAATGCGCAAAATGCAAATAATTGCTAAAGAAAAAACATAATTTTTGAAAGTGATGAGACAATTGATAACAATTATTATGTAAATAGTTTAAAAAAATAGTATGATAATAAAGTAACAAATGGTAAAAATATGTTCATATACATCATATTCAGATAATGAGAATCAAACAAAAAAAGAATATTTTGAAAAATTTAAATATCCTCTTTATATTTTTCAAAAATGGGCGATACATGGTCTGGTAGAAGGTCAACATGTATTGGTTACTGCTCCAACCGGATCAGGTAAATCATTACCTGCTGAATTTGCAATTGATTTTTTTCATGAAAGGGGCAAAAAGGTGATTTATTGTTCTCCAATAAAAGCGCTGTCAAATCAAAAATTTTACGATTTTTCTCAAAAATATCCACATATTACAATTGGTCTAATTACTGGAGATATTAAAACAAACCCCGATGCAGATGTTTTAATAATGACCACCGAAATTCTATTAAATAAATTATATCAACTTAGGTCAAACACTCAAGCGGTTCAATCATCTGTTTCTTTTGATATGGATATAGAATCAGAACTTGCATGCGTAATTTTTGATGAGATACATATGATTAATGATGCAGATAGAGGACATGTATGGGAAAATTGTATAATGATGTTGCCTCTTCATATTCAAATGTTAGGATTGTCTGCAACATTAGATGATCCAGAAAAATTTGCGTATTGGATGGAGAATCGCGGGAATGAAAAAGTAGAAAACACCGACCTTAAAAAAGAGGTGTATCTTTCGAAAAAAACAGAACGAACTGTTCCTCTTACACATTATGCATTTTTAACTGCAAATAGTAGTGTTCCAAAAGTAATAAAAGATAAAGCTATGCAAACAGAAATAAAAAATTTTACCAATAAATTACATATAATTCAATCTTCAAATGGCGTCTTTAATGATACTATTAATAATCAAATTATAAAATATAATAGATTATTCCAACAAAATAAAATCCGTGTAACTAGAAATCATGTTTTAAATCAAATTTCTAGATTATTGCTAGAAAAAGAGATGCTTCCTGCTATTTGTTATGTTTTCTCTAGGAAACAGGTAGATATCTGCGCAAAAGAATTAACCGTTAATTTATTGGAAGAAGGATCGAATATTCCTTCAATTATAAAACACGAGTGTGAAAAAATAATTCGTAAATTACCAAATTATAATGAATATTTACATCTTCCAGAATATTGTCATTTGATTACACTAATGGAAAAAGGAGTTGCTACGCATCATTCTGGAATGATGCCTATATTGAGAGAAATAGTTGAGTTGATGTTTGAACGAGGATATATTAAAATGTTGTTTTGTACGGAATCAGTAGCAATTGGTTTGAATTTACCTGTAAAAACGACAATATTTACTGATATAAATAAACATGATGGAACGTTTTTTAGAAAATTACATGGACATGAATTTGTACAAGCAAGTGGTCGTGCTGGTAGATTGGGATTAGATGACTTCGGACACGTTATTCATTTACATAATTTATTTCGAGATATGGATACGCTTTCTTATAAACAAATGATGATGGGAAAACCGCAAACACTCGTATCTAAATTCAAAATATCATATAATTTACTATTAAATTTAGTGAATTCCGGGGAAGATAATTTAATTGATTTTGCTAAGAAAAGTATGATTACTAGTGATTTAGAAAAAGAACAACAATATATTTATAAGGAAATTACAGATTTAACTCGTGAAATTGATAATTTAAAATTAACTGTTGATGTCTTCAATACTCCTACAGAAATAATAGAGGAATATATTGAACTAGAAAAATTACAAAAAACTACAACAAATAAAAAACAAAAAAATACAATTAAGAGATTAAATGATATTAGAGTCGAGTATAAAAATATTGATAAGGAAAAGACTATTTATGGAAAAATATCCGAAAAAGAAAAATCATTTCTTTTATTAGAAGAAAAATTTAACCAGTCACAGTTTTATATCAAAATCTGTATAAATAAAATTGTATCTGTTTTAACTAATGAAAAATTTATACAGGATAATAAACTTACTACTCAAGGATTGATTGCATCCAATATAAGAGAGATCCCGTGTCTAGTTTTTGCGGGAATTTTTGACAATAAACAATTTTTAGATTTATCAACCGTTGAATTAATTTCATTTCTCAGTTGTTTTACAAATTTATCCATACAAGAAGATATGAGAGAAATAATTCCAAAGGATTGTAGTGAAAATGTAAAGGAATTATTAGATAATATTCAACAAAAATATCAATATTATCAAGATATGGAAACACAAATAGAAATTGAAAGTGGTACAGAGTATGTAATCCATTTTGATTTGATTAAATCAGTAATAAAATGGTGTCAATCCGATAATATTTTACTATGTAAATGCGTATTACAAGAAATTCTTCAGGAAAAAGGAATATTTTTGGGCGAATTTACAAAAGCATTAATAAAGATTAATAATATAGCGTCAGAAATGGAAAAGGTATGCGAATTAATTGGAAATATTGAACTATTAAGTAAGTTAAGACAGATACCAGAGATGACACTAAAGTTTGTTGTCACAAATCAATCTTTATATGTATAATTACAATTAGTTTGATCTGTCACTAATGGTTTATTAATTTTTTTAGTAAAGCCAGATTCTTCTAGAAAATCTAATACATCCTTATTATATTTTTCAAAAAATATCTCTATATTTCTTACTAAAACAAAAAGCGTTAACTTTTTATCATCCGATACGACTGAATAACTATATTGATCATCTATAATTGGACCAATATCAATTACCCAATATGGGGCTACGTTTTTAACCCCATCAAGTAACACAGATAGCTCTCCTCCACTATTATCATCTTGATAAAATGCATATCCAGTTATAATTCCTTCTGTACCATTTGGATAGATTTCACTATTTATAACTTTTACTTTATCACCATCTAATGCATATTCTGCAGTTACACATGAACCATTTAATTGAAATACTTCGTCGCTTAAATCTTTGTATACTTCATACCACATACCAGTATATTTAGTTAAATCTAACACAGGAATCGGTTCGTAAGATGCTGCGTTTAAGTAATTTAAAAAAGTTGCTCCTATCAATAAGACACCAAGATTATGAGTTATCACATTTAATAGATTAAAATGTTTATTTTTAGGTAACTATTAATATAATATTTTATCTTTATATATGAAGATATTTTTGAAGACAGGTAAGAAATTACTTATAATTAGAAATCCTATGTTATGGGCGTTAATATTTAATTTATTGAATATATTTATTTTTTGGATAATTTATTATTTTTTACTTGAAGACTTTGAATTTAGAGGTGTTTCAGATTTAAAATCTAACAGAAAAGAAAGTGCTATGGATTTATTGTTACTATCTACAACTATACAAGCAGGAGTAGGCATAACAAATGTATATCCCAAAACAACTTTAACTAGTTGGCTTTTAGTTTTACAACAATTGATTATGATTTCTGGTAATATTTTGGCATTTTATATAAATACTACAAAATAGTATTGTTAATATAATTAATATAGTTATTTTAAAATATTTTAATGTATTATAAAATGGATTCTGAAAAAGAATACGCCAATTTTTTAGATGGGTATATGGCTAAAATAATTTTTGTTTTTGAATCATTTCAGGATTTCATGTTACACCTTCAACCTCAATTTGAAAATGAAAATGAGGTTGAAAATGATATTGAATATGAAAACGAAAATGAATCGCAGGATTTTTTACCAATTTCACAAATGACGTTATTTCAAAGATTTATTAAAAATATAGACGATATGATGAGAGGGATAATTCCTTTTGAATAATTGTACACTTTTGTTAATAATAAATATTTTATTATTAATTTCAGTTTTTAGAATATTTATGCCTTTGTATTTATAAATATACAAAGGCATAAAGATTTAAATATCTTTTTTCTATTTATAAATGCAACTAATAAATAGAAAATATAAACTTTATGAAAAAATCGGACAAGGGTGTTTTGGAAAAGTATTTAAAGGTGAAAATATTCGTACAAAAGAAGCCGTTGCTATTAAAATTGAACCTATTAGTGACAATGGTGCTTTTTTATTAAAAAACGAAACTATTTTTTATGAATATTTAAAAGGGAATGATTTTGTTCCCAAAATTAAATGGTTTGGAAAGGATGAAACTAATTATTTTATGGTAATGGAATATTTAAATAATCCATTACCTAGTTTAAAAAATAACTTCTCTCATGATTCCTATTTCAATATAATAAAACAACTTTTTTTAATTTTAGAAAGTATTCATAACAAAGGATTAGTTCATCGAGATATAAAACCTGATAATTTTTTAATGAGAGAAGACAAAATAATTATTATTGATTTTGGGTTTTGTAAAAGTTATTTAAAAGATAATATTCATACTGATATGAACGAAAATGAGCATTTTATAGGATCGATGGATTATGCCAGTTTAAATATTCATAATCATAAAACATATTCAAGACGCGATGATCTAGAGTCTGTATGTTATTTATTATATTTTATTTTAAATGGAGCATTACCTTGGAATGGTAAAACAGAAAGTGAAATCATAAATATGAAAGAACACTTTCATGAAATTTCTAATTGTAAAAAATTAACTATGTTATGGAAAAAAATTCGCAGTTTAACATTCAAAGAAACACCCAATTATCATTTATTATCACATATAGTCAATATTGAATTGGTTTAAAAAAATAGTATAAAATACTATTAGTAATAAATGAGTGATTTAGATTCTAACGATTTAACACAATTTATTGAAACAGTTTATAATGTATATTTAAATGTTTTTAAAAATGCAAAAACTACAAATAGCAGAAAATTACAATCTATTGCTATGATTATTTATAATTATTTAATGAAATTATTTATAGATCATAATGTATCTATACAGGATGTAAAAATCACTGATAAAATAAATATGATACCCTTTTTCCAATTTATAGAAAATAAAAATATTCAATTATTTGATTTTGAAAATATACAAGAGTGTGATATGAATACAAATAACGAAAAAGATATTGAGCGGTTTGTGTTGTCACATATATATTATTTAACTCAACATAATAAACAATCAAAAACAATCTAAAGACACCTCCATTGATAGAGTATAATGAGCGATACAAACAGTCATGTTATTGGACGCGTTAAGTGGTTTAATAATAAAGTAGGTTATGGGTTTGTCTCTGTTACAGAGGGTGAATATAAAGATACGGATATATTTGTTCATCATTCGGTGATTCGAGTTGGTGATCAACAATATAGATATTTAGTACAAGGTGAATATGTTGAATTGGAAATCACCGCTGTACAAGGAGGAAAATATGATTATCAAGCGAGTTTAGTATGTGGAATAAGAGGAGGTATACTAATGTGTGAAACTAGAAATGAAACAAAGCTTGCTAGAAATGATTATATTTCAAAAAAAATCGATGATAAAGATATTCTTTCAAAACCAATTTTAAGAAGATCGTCTAATGAAATTATAGACGGAAATGATGGATGGAGTGCTCCAAAACAATCCGTTAAGCGTAAAGGAAGACCCCATAAAAATGAATTTTCTATTTAATGAATTTTCTAGCTAATTAATATTTAACTTTTTTAGTATGTTTAAATATTAAATACTTATTTAATATCAATATATATATGACAAATATATTAGAAGATGCTTATAATAGATTATTTAAAACTGATACAAAAAAAGTAATTTTTGTTTATACTCCACCAAAGGTGGGATCCACTACATTAGTCACCTCGCTACGTATATCATTAGGTAAATCTATACGTGTTATACATATTCACGATGAGATAATGCTGACAGTTTTGACTGGAATACACGATATTAAAATAGCCGATTTAATTGAATATGTATCTAAGAAAGGGAAAGTTGTTTATATTATTGATATATATCGTAATCCTATTGAGAGAAGAATATCTGAATATTTTTATAAACTAAATTCTCTACACTTCAATAATCATGAAGAGAAATTAATAGATTATAATTTAAATAGAATAACTAAGAGATTAAATGATATTTTTCCTTATTTATCAAATGAAGATTATTATTTTAAATTGTTTAAGGAAAACAAAATCCCCTTTGATTTTAAAAAAAAATATTTAATACAACCTTTTAAAAAAACTACATATATCAAATTAAGATTGAATGATGTAAATGAATGGGGAAATATTTTAACTAATATTTTAGGTGAAAAAATAGTAATTATCAAAGACTGTATTACAGAAAATATGACGCTGGGTTCTTTATACCAGTCATTTAAAGAGGAATATAAAATTCCGTTGAATTTTTTGGAAGAAATTGAAAAAGATAAAGTATTTATTCATTTTTGTGATACAACAGAAAGATCAGAATACATGAATAAATGGGTAAAAAAATCTTGTTTTGAATATAACTCTTTTTCAAGAGACGAATATAAATTTTATTTAAACATAAGTTTAGAAAATCAAGCTCATGAGAGAATAGAATACGATCATTACTTAGATAATGGATGTTATTGTAATGCATGTTTAACCCAAAGAAAATCGATTTTTTATAAAGCTGTTAATAATCAACCTATTAATGAACGCATAAATCATAATAAAAATTTAACACAATATACAAACAGATTAAATGAAGTGAAAACACAAATAATTACTAATATTACGAAAAAAAAACCCAAAATTAACAATTATATGAAAACTAATTTAATATAAAAGGAGGGGTCAAAGGGGAACCTGGGTTCCCTTAAAAATAGTGAATTGGTAAAAAAAAAATTGAAAAGCTTTTGTTAAAAAAAGTAAAGTGAAAAAATAATGTCGATTTTTAATTTGAAAGAAGAGATGGTGTCAAGTCTGGAAGTGGTAGTAGAAGGTGTAGTAAAGAATGCAATAAAAGTATGTAGTGAAAAGTACGATTTTGATTACTTAGAAGCATTATCGTTGTTGAATATGTCGTCGTTTCGTGTGGTAAAAGAAAGTGTGGTAAAAGAAAATGTGGTAAAAGAAAATGTGGTAAAAGAAAGTATGGTAAAAGAAGTTCATATGCATATGCCATTCTGTGGAATAAAGAATGATATGTGCTGTTCTGGTCTAAAAGAGAATTGGGGTTTATACACACAGTGTAAAAATCCGCGAAAAGATGATGTAAAGTTTTGTAAAGTATGTAAAAACCAAGCAGATAAGAATGGTGGTGTTCCGAAATACGGAACAATAGAAGATCGTTGTGCAGTAGATATAATGGAATTTAAAGACCCGCGTGGTAAATGCCCAACGGCTTATACGAAAATAATGGAAAAATTTAATTACACAAAAGAAGGTGTTTTAGAAGAAGCAAATCGTCAAAATATAACGATAGATGAGCGTCACTTTGAAGCAGTATCAGTTGGAAAACGTGGAAGACCAAAAAGTGTAAATAAAGAGGAAAAGACGAAAGGTACAAAAGGTCGTCCAAAAAAGGAAAAAAAGGTAATGGAAGTATCTGGGTCGGGAGATTTATTCGAAGAACTAGTAAAAGCAGGTGAAACAGAAGTGGAAGTCGAAAAGGAAGTCGAAGTGGAAGCCGAAGTGGAAGTCGAAGTGGAAGCCGAAGTGGAAGCCGAAGTGGAAGCCGAAGTGGAAGCCGAAGTGGAAGCCAAAGTGGAAGCCAAAGTGGAAGCCAAAGTGGAAGCCAAAGTGGAAGACGAAACTCCAGATGTAGTAAAACGTATAACCTATGAAGGAAAAAAGTATCTGAGATCAAAGAAAACGGGTATAATTTATAATGAAGAACAAGATGTAGTAGGTAAATGGGTAGAATCAACAAAAGCAATAGAGTTCTTTGAGGAAGAAGAAGAGGAAGAAGAATATGAAGAATAGATAGAGTAATGTATATGTATGTTAATTAAGTTAATAAAATCCTTTTTTTTTGTGACCGGTTTCTGGAATAATGACCGATTTCTGTAATTATGACCGGTTTCTAGAATAATGACCGGTTTCTGCTTTATGATGTATAGGTATATATGTGAATAATGTAAGAATATTACGGTAAATAGATTGTAGTATAGATTTATTTTGTTTGACAGGTTTCTTATGTTTATGTGTTTCATCTAAAAGCCATAGTTCACTTGTCATATAGAAAAAAAATAAAAAATATTAATTAAAATAAATTAATTTATAAAATAGAACTAGTAATTTGTCGTTTGTTATGTTGTAAAGAATTGGTATAAGTCTCGATATTAAGAGTAGGTAATTGTTCGTCTTTGTCGTCTTTGTCGTCTTTGTCGTCTTTGTCGTCTTTGTCGCGATGTTGGTCAAATGGTTGCATATGAAAGCGAAATACGTTAACAGATTTAGTTTGTCCGATGCGATGACATCGTGCGATAGCTTGGTCTTCAACAGCAGGATTCCAGTGTGGGCTGACAAAATATATTTCACTATAATATTCTTGTAGGTTAAGACCTTCACAGCCAGTCTGAATCTGTAAGATAAGGGCGTCATAAGGTTGTGATAGAATAATATTCCGTTGTAATTTATTAACTCGTCCATCAATAACGGCAACAGATAAGCCGATAAGACGTAAGCGTTGTTGAAATAAATCAATTTCTTGTTTATAATTACAAAATATGATTTTGCCGTTTTGATTATTTTTTCTCTCATGTATAAAAGTAATGATATGATTAATTTTACTACTATTTGTAAGCATAGGTTTTGAACTATGCGAGAGTGAAGAGGTATAATTATGTATAGATTTATGAAGTAACTGTAAGGTAATACATGACTGTTTGGCACGTATCATATGAACGATTGCAGGTGCTTTTGCAGAATTAAAATGAGATTCTTGAGTTTGAATATTAGCGAATGGTAAACATGCGTGTATCTCCTTAGATATATTCTTTTCAATAGGATTCTCCCAGTCAATAACGGTGTCATTAAGTGCTAAATGGGGAATAAGTATTCCGACCTGTTTTTTAGTACGCTTAAGTATAAATGATTTACCAATTTCTCTCAAGTTATCTTTATCAGAATAAAAACTAGGTGTAAGTTTAATAAGTGAACAAAGGGAATAAAAGTCTTGTTTGCTATTTTGTACAGGTGTTCCGCTAACAAGCCATCTAATATTAGCGTTCAATAGTTGAGCACTATAGTGTAACTTGGTATTAGAATTCCGCATATGATGAGATTCGTCAAATATGATGCGATCCCATGAGTGTTGGTGTAATAAAGTATGCTGTTTGTGTTCAATTTGTTGTCGATTCATAGTGATAGCGCCATAAGAGGTGATAACGATATTGGTTTTGCAAAGGGTTTCAAGTGTGATTTTTTTTTTAATAGGTCCGTGATATACAAGAGGTTCAATATGCATAGTTCTTATAACTTGTAGTTGCCACTGTGGTATAAGTATAGGTGGTACAACGATAAGAGTATAAGGTAATGGATTGGCAGAAAGAGTCCCAAGCATAGTTATAGTCTTGCCTAATCCCATTTCGTCGGCGATAAAGCCGCCGCGTACGCCTTGAGAGGGTTCAGGTCGAAGTTCATTCGTAAGACACCACTTAACTCCATCATACTGATAGTCCTTATACTGCAAGTCGGTCTTTTTTAGAAAGCCGATATATGTTCGCAGATTGGATTCGATATTCAACGTCATTTGTAAGGCTTAATAAGCATATATTTTCTATTGTATAATGAATTATAAAAAAGTGTAAAAGTATTTCAGTTTTTTTTAGGTGTATAGGTAAAAGAGTGTAATATAATTGTGAATAAATATTTATGGAGATGACACTTATAAAAATTATAAAAAAATAGTTAATTACAAAAATGTGTAAAAATACAAAAAAAATGAAATACTTTTTTTTTTGTAATAAAAATCAGTTAATGAATCAAAATTGTGCAAAAAGCAAAACAACTGAAACAAAATGCCAAGTATCGCAACACAAACCACTACCTTTCTCGCTGAGTGCCCTAGGGTACTAGAGAACAAAAAGGTACTAAAACCAGCGTTCTTTAAACGTATGAAACAAATTCATGAAAGAGCGTTGGTAAAAGGTAAGAAGGATGCCGTAAAGGAATCCAAAATTAATAAAGAAATTATGAATTTTATGAAAAATATGACCAGTTTAGCTATAGCAGATATGCGAGTAAAAGCAAAATCCGAAAAGAAAGCACTAAAGGAAGCAAAAAAGGCTAAAAAAGAACTCGATGAGAAAGATGTAAAAATTGAGAGAGAAGTGCAAAAAGTCGAAGCAAAAGTTCAAAAGAAAGCCGAAAAGAAGCACGAAAATAAAGCCGAAAAGAAGCACGAAAAGAAAGTAGCTAAGAAAGCCGAAAAGGAAGCCGAAAAGGAAGCTAAGAAAGCCGAAAAGGAAGCTAAGAAAGCCGAAAAGGAAGCCGAAAAGGAAGCCGAAAAGGAAGCTAAGAAAGCCGAAAAGGAAGCTAAGAAAGCCGAAAAGGAAGCTAAGAAAGCCGGACAAAAACTCGAAAAGGAAGCCGAAAAGGAAGCTAAGAAAGCCGGACAAAAACTCGAAAAGGCTGCTTCTGCTGAAAAGGATATTATACTGAAGAGAATGATGAAAAGAGATTACAAAATAAATAAAAAAGATTTGGATAAATTATCAGATCCTATGTACTCCTCCTACAAATTTGTTAGTAGATATGCGTTAGAAAATAGTTTTGATATGTAAAAATAAAATAGATAGTAAAATAGATAATTAATAATTAAAAACTTCTTTTTTTTTGATGACTGAGAGAAAAAAAAGAAATATAAAATGGATGAAGTATATTATTTTTTATTATTATGTCTTTTACGTGTCTTTTTTCTAATATTTTTATTCTTTTTAGGTTTACGTTTAGTTTTACGTTTTCGACCTCCCGACTCGGTTGTTTGAATAGCTATTTCGGTAAATGGTATCCGGAAAGCAAATTTATTAACCTTACGTATTTTTGCAATAGTAAGTATTAGAATACAAAAAAATAGTGTAAGTGCAATATATAAAAGAATAGACCCAAATAATATAACACTTTCTGTCCCCCCGGTTATTCCACTAACAGCATCTACGATTATCTTTTGTCCAACTGCATCTGTAGCAAATCCTGCAACTGAACTATCTCTCACAAAGGCACCCCACTGTCTAATAATATCAGGTAAATATTCTTTACCCATTGCCCCTAAATCAGCTGCTTGTTTTATAATAAATGGCACCGCGTTTCTTGCTCCTAATTCTGCGGCACCCGCAAGACCTGCAGCAGCATTTCCGGCTCCTGTTACGGTTTGTATAGCAATTTTATCAAGACAATTTTGTAAATAATACATTAAAACTGCTGGGGTGGTAAATGCAAAAGTATAACCTAATGCATCAAACGTTCTATCCCAACTATTATTATTAGTAAGAATAGTAGCTTGGGCTGCTATGCCTCTTGCTCTGGCTAGTGTTATCTGATTGTTAGCGTGAACCGTGTCGGTCAACATGTTTATCATAGCCGCTTGATTTTCTGCCGTCATATTGTTGTTTAACATGATGGTGCCTATTATAGTTATTGTATTATCAGGTTGTTGTGCAACTAATTGCATATTATTACCTTGACCCATTGCATTCGCATTATTACCTTGATTCGCATTATTAACTGGTACCATTGCATTCGCATTATCATCTTGATTCGCATTATTAACTGGTTCATTTTCTTCTGCTGCTGGTGCTACTGGTACTACTTGTGCTGCTGGTACTACTTGTGCTGCTGTTGCTGCTGCTATTTCTGTTTCTGCTGCTTCACCTACTGTTGCACCGCCACTTTGTATTCTTTTTATAATATCATTACTAGAAATGCCAAAAGTGGTAATCATTAAATTAAGTAACTTACGAGATTCATCATCAATATGACAACTATTATTTTTAAATAATTCATCAATAAATGTCGCAAATTGAGTATTTTTTTTTGATAATGTTGTTATCGCTCCTAAAGTTTCATTTAATAATTTAACTTGCGGTCCAATATCCATATCCATAATTTTATATTGAAGGAAATCTAATGATTCAATATATGGTTTAACATATGACATTCGATATAATATATAGATAAAAATATTATTAAATTATTTTTAATCTGATATATAAAATTTTACTAATCGCTTAATGGTATAGTAAATAAAAAAAAATGAATTACTTTATGATTAAATGTATAAAGTAATTACACAATAAATCAATACAGCATTAAGCGTTTCTCTCAATTCTTTGAATAACACTTGTTATATTGATAATGTCATCTCAACAGAACAACAAGACAAAGTCTTTCTGTAAAGTATGTTTTGACGCAGGTAAGTCAGAATCCGAATATACCAGCCACTTTGTAAGAAGTGAGCCGGGACCTAGAGGTAAAGTAGTATGTCCTACTCTATTATCTCAGGCATGTACATATTGTCATATAAATGGACACACAGTAAAGTTTTGTCCAACACTTAAAAAACGTAATAAAATAGAAAATAGAAAACAAAAACAAAATGAATATTCTTCATATAAAGAATATAAAAAGCCGGTGCAAAAGGAAAATAAAAAGTCTGTATTTGCAATTTTAGATTCAGACTCTGATGATGTAGAACCCGAAAAAGAAGATAATTTCCCGATACTTTCTAGAGTAACTGAAAAAAAAGAACTAACCTGTGCGACCAGCTATGCAAGTATGGCAGCAAGAGTGCCAATATTAAAGCCGTGTGAAGATAATAATAGCACAATTGCAGTTATGGGTGACACGCAAAGTCAAGAAGAATCAACTCCAGATCTATTATATCAAAGTGTAGGTGTAATTGTGCCGAATAAATTAAAATATAGATCATGGGCAGACTGGTCAGATAGCGAAGACGAAGACGAAGACTGGTAGATAAGTAAAGTAGACTAGGTAGTATAGGATTTAAAAATTTAAATAAACTATTTTTTTATTTATGAGAGAAATAGTTGTAAATTTTTATAATTAGATTATAAAAATTTACTTTAATAAAAATTGTGTAAGGATTTAAAAAAAATGAAATGCCTTTATGGATCGATAAGATAAGTAGTAAAAAATCAAAACTTCGTACTCAAGTTACAAATATGTCTTCTTTTACAAACCCATCTCCTGTTCTATTTATCGCAAGAGCGTTTACAAATATCACGGAGAGTCGTATCCGTGGTGTGATTGGTGCGCTCAATATCGGTGAAGTAGAGCGGGTAGATATAAAACCTTGGAATAACAAGGAAGGTAAGTCTTTTAATAAATTATATATTCATCTAAATTGGAATACAGACCCAGAAACTCAGAACATCATAGAGAGACTAAATTCCGGTAAGGAAATAAAAATCGTATATGATGACCCTTGGTTTTGGAAGGTATGTGCCTATAAAAACAACTCTCAAGGCGCAAGAGGAGGAGCTCCAAGACGACGACCTCGTGCAAAGATTGAAATCCCAGATGACCTAGCTGAACAAATGACATATATGCCAGAATTAGCAAACAGTATGACGGCATCACCTATAACACCGTACCCCAGAGATATCGAAGAAGACGAAGCCACGAAGATAGATTATGGAGGAACCAAATCAATTCCTAAAAAGAAACTATCACTTAAAAATCCAGAAACCATAAAAAGCAAAGGACCATAAAATATTGCATGTCATAGATAAAGAATTAACGCCTATAGATTTACCTTTGTCATTTTAATCCATTAAAACTTATATAGTGATATGCATTTTGGCTTTTTTTTGTTTTCCAAGTATTTAGCAATTTTTTTTGTGACCGGGATATCGAATTGTCACCGGTTTCTGCCTCTTATATATAGGGTATTTTTTGCTACCGGGATATCGAATTGTCACCGGTTTCTGCCTCTTATAGAGGATATTGTGGAGAATGAGTTGATATGGTAGGAGAATGGTAGCCTATGTAGTATGGTATATGGTATATGGTATATGGTAGGAGAATGGTATAGTGACATAGTGACATAGTGACATAGTGACATAGTGACAATTCGACGACAAAACTTTACGACAATTTCATACAATAAAAAAATATCAGATAAATATAAGAATGAATTTTTTTTTATATATAAGATCATTTTTCATAACAATAATGGTAATAATAACACTATACTATCTTATATTACATATAACTTATTATAATATAATAAATGAATACAAAAGGGTAACAAATGGTACTATAAAAATGGATAAAAGAGGACGCTATGTCGGAGATCATTATTTATCAACAGATTCATTTCATAATAGCGATAAACATATACATATATGGATGGAATATGAGTATGGCATATGCTGTATAAAATATATTTTTAAAAAATATAATAATATACATTCAAAAAAGAGAAGAATTTCACTCATGAACAGTTCAACAGAATCTACAAATCAAATGATACATGATTTTAAAAAATTCACCGATACAATAATCTAATTACTAAAAAGAATTTAATACATTAAAATCAATAGTTAAAAAAGAGAAGAATGGATGTATAAATATATTATACAAAATAATTTAATTAAACGGTTCTCTCGAGTATCTAATAATGAAAATAAAAATAAAACAACTAAAAAATAAATTTCAGATAGATTTCGAGTATAATTATGAGATAATATTAAATTCTATTTTAAATCCCAATCTATTATTAGGTAGTATGGTAACAAATGATTCGCGTACGCTAACATTTAATGCAAATACGGTAACAAAATTCAGTCCGAGTGAACATATATGTATGGAAATGATTTATAAAATGATATACCAATTAGGAAAACAAATAGAATATTTAATTATAAAAGAAAATGTTTCTGTTTTCGATTTCTCTCAAGATGATATTTATATGATAGATGATAATTTTTTTTATTTTCCCTCAATAGAAGATATAATTCCTATTCATAATAGTTATTTATATATCACTTATCCTTTCTCTCATGAAAAGTTAATCACTAGTCCAGAATTAAATGAAATAACAGAAATTCCATCAGAGGTTCATTATAAAACGATCTATTATAGTTTAGGTTGTTTTTTTTTATATTTATTCTTGATGGGTAAAACAGATATAAAAGAGATAGCAAAAAATCCAGTAGAGATATTAAATAAATCATATCTTTATGGAAGTAAATTTTATTACTTTCTAGATAGATGCTTAAAAAAACCCCCCCAAGAGAGATCGTTTATATTCATATAAGAAATAATAAATTTAAATGAATATAAATCAATTTATAGCAAAAGATAAAAATCTCCTATTTATTTATATGTCGTTAGCAACTTTTAAAAAGAAATCCGTTACGAAAAGTTTAGGTACAAAACGTTCAGGAAAGCCACCAGGAGGGTATTGGTTATTACAAGGTCCGTTTGGACATAACACAGTTGCTCAGAAGGCAGCAAACACCAATTTCGGCCCAGAAGGGTTCTCAATCAACGGACCGCATAGAAATATTGGAGGCGTAGGAAGAGATATGAAGATGTCAAAATCAGGAACTCCTTATAGAGGACAGCATCCGATCGGATGGGGTGGACGATACGGAAAATATCCATCCGCGATTTTAGTAGCAAATCAAGAAGAACAGTCTGGTGCTATAAAAAATTACGGAAATCAACAAGCAGTAGTCCAACCTCTACTAAATTCGCAAAAACCAGATACACTAGGAACACAATATTTATATATAAAACAGTCGGTTCTATCAACACGAGGAATGTTAAGAAAAAGATATAAATGGGTATATAATGGACAATTTCCGAATTACTGGGTACAGCCAATTTATAACAGTTCGGCTCAATCACAAACCGCAAGTCAAGGTATGTACTTACATAATAAAAAAGCAACAAATACACGATATATAAATGTTAACGATAGTGATAAGTATATAGGGTATAAAAGTTGTGGAGGACCTACCGGATGTGGAACAAGTACCGCTCGTTATACTTATAATTTAATGGCACAAAACGCCCCATACACAAAAGAATTAAGCGAGCCTATTCAAAGTTCAGAATATACTACTTATATACAACGTGGTTGTGTAAATCCTATAGGAAAACAAAAACCATTCCCGTACGCAACACAAACAGGAAAAGCAACCAGCGCAGCAGGAACAAGTATTCGTAGTTTTTCTTCAGGATGTAATACATCAAATAACTTTACAGAACCTCCTGAATGGTATACAAATTCATCAAATACAAATCAATATAAAGGTTCAGAGTCTGGGTGTTAAATCATCGACATCCAACAGATTTTAATTCTTCTTGTATAAAATGAACGAGTTCTGTAGTAGAAGTAATATATATATCAGGAAAAATAGCATGAATAAATGCCTTGACATAACCTTGTAAAAATATAGCAGCTATTTTCATAGAAAAAGTAAAATGTTGCCAGTAAGTCATACATACATTTTTAGGATGTTTACAGAACAAAAAAGATATATTATTCATTATAACATATTATAATAAATAATAATAAATAATAATAAATAATAATAAATAATAATTTACATATTATTAAATAGTATATGCAAACAATAAAGGAAATAGACGATATTTTAGTAGAAAAATATGGAAAATATATGCGATTAGAAATTTGTATAAATAAAGATAAAGATAGTGATTTATATAGTAAATATGAAGAGCACGCATTAAACCATAATCGAAGTCTTTTAGAAAATCATACAGATTTCATTACACGTACGTTTGATTTATTATATCCAGGAAATGAAACGTTTAGCACAGGTATTTCAAATATATTAGACTATAAAATAGTATGTTCTAGTTCTATAATCAGTAAAAGTATATCATATAGCTGTGCATTTTATATAAATCAATCGTCAAATCTAGGTCTAACACCATTACGATTATCAGTACCAAATCAAATTATAAATCCCACTAGAATTATCAAAATAAAAGTAGCGATGGATGTGTTACCAAAAATGGACGGATCTCAACTACATATAAATGATTATAAATCAACCCGATTAGAACGATATATTCATATAAGTGCTCCTGAATTATGTCCTATTTTAATAGAAATCAAAAATGCCTCGAAATTTATGGATGATATAGATACTATACAAGAAAAAAAGTATAATTTAGACGAATGTATTGAGGTTATTTAAAGATATATTAAATAATATCATTGTTTATTATGAAACAACCTCCAATATCTATAATAATTTTAATAATCATAGGATTAATATTTATAATAAGTTGTCAATTATCAAAAACAAGAGAAGGCTTTTCATGGGATAAAGACTTACAAATATTTATAGATAAAAAAAATCTAAATAGCCCCAAAGTAATTTATAATATAGATATTTTAAGACAATATGTTTCACCTCATGATACTCAAGAATATTTAGATAAAGAATTATGGCCTTGGGATCAAAATACCAAAACCCGATATAAAAAAGTATTTGAAACAAATCCATATATTAGAACAACTAACGACGAGGGTATCAAGTATGCACAACGTTTTTATCCTAATTATGCAATCAATTATATATTGGACCAACAGATAGAAGCAAACACTAAACGAGAACAACACGAAGAATCAAAAAAACAATTTATGGAAAAGTTATACCCTAAAGGGATAGGTATATTTGGATTTACTTCAGGACTATTTTAAATTTATACGCTTATAGATATTTAATAATTATTATGATAAAAACTTAAAAAAAAGAGAATAATAACAGTAAATGTCGACAAGCAACGATACCATACAAGTATTACAAGCAGCAAATGAAGATATCCCAAGACCACCTCAATCAAGTTCTAATCAATCAAGTTCTAATCAATCAAGTTCTACACCACCAACACAAGAACAAAAGTTGGTAAATATTGAAGTAAAAGATCAAAATATAGCACTAAATTTAATGGTTTCATTTCTTTCTTTGGCAAATAAGAGAGGTAGTTTTACATTAGATGAATCGGCAAAAATTTGGGAATGTGTTAAGATTTTTCAAGGTCAAAATCAAAATCAATAAAAAAATCCACCTCTAAGTCGCAACACCAAATGAAGAGTACTTTCTTTCTGTATATTATAATCACTAAGGGTTCTCCCGTCTTCTAGTTGCTTTCCGGCGAAAATAAGACGTTGTTGGTCTGGTGGAATCCCTTCTTTATCTTGTATTTTAGTTTTAATATTATCAATTGAATCGCTAGGTTCTACATCAAGGGTAATGGTTTTTCCAGTAAGTGTTTTTACAAATATCTGCATAATATATTTGTAAAAGAAAAATGTTTAAGTAGATTTAAAAATTAGTTACATTAGTTCTATTACTTTTAATAATAGGATAATTATCGTATCTGATAGAGTCTCTATATAGCTGAATAGTTGTTTCATTTAAAGCAGAAGCAGAAAACTCGCCCTTATTATATGATTTACCAAAAAACGTTTCAAAAAATCCCTCAAAACTAAAATTTTCAAATGGATTACCAAGAGGAGTAAACAAAGATTCAAATAAATCTTCAGGAGAAATAAATTCGGATGATACTTCATTCAAAGAATTATCGCTCGTATGATATAATATACGAGAAGTAAGTATCTGATAAGCTTCTGAAATTTGTTTAAATTTATCTTCGGCATCAGGGTGATTATTTTTATCAGGATGCCATTTAATGGCCAACCTATAATATGCTTTTTTAATTTCATCTATTGTAGCTTCATGATATAGTTCTAAAATATTATGATTATTCATGAATTAGTACAATATAAGTTTTCTAAATATATCTGTTTTCTAAATAAAATATTAGTATAATATAAATGAGGGATTGGAATAAGACGTTGAATCTTCTAAAGAGTAAGAAAGAAGTAAAAGAGAAACTATTACAGGAAAATAGAAAACAAGCCTTCAGAGGCAAGACACTAGAAGAACAAAAAAATGTGGCACGACTAACAAAAGAAATTAAAACAATTAATGCCGAAATAGCAGAGTTGAAACGCATAAAGTTGAACAACCCCTCCCCAGCCACATTCACACCAATGGGTGGACGAAAATCTAGAAGAAAATCTAGAAGAAAATCTAGAAGAAAACCAAGTCACCGACGAAGTAGAAAACGATAAATAATAAGTTTTTTATTTTTATTTATTTAGTAAAATAAAAATAAATAAAAATAGCACCTGGTTGTTTCGATCAACCGACATTCTGGTTATGAGCCAGACACTCTTCCTCTGAGCTAAGGTGCTTCGCTTTGTACAGGTTTCGAACCTGCGACCTTTCGGTTAACAGCCGAATGCTCTACCACTGAGCTAACAAAGCAAATCAACAGTTTAAAGACATATTGAGGTCACACCCCACGTGGGGCTCGAACCCACGACCACACGCTAACAGTCATAGTTGAGATAAAAGGCGTGCGCTCTACCATCTGAGCTAGCGAGGTATAAGGTACGACCTCAATATAAGGTACGACCTCAATATAAGGTACGAGTATATTAAAATATCGTTATATACTAAAAAGATGTCCTATAAAATAAATCCACAAACCGCTTATAATGGAATGTTATCTGGACAAAGAAATATGTTTTTAACCTCGTCCATCGCAATTGGAATGTTAGGTTTTAGTAATAAATTTAAAAATGAATCAACGAAAATAATAATAAAAATATTCGGACTTACCTTATTTATAATGTCAATTTACATCGGCTTCAAAACAGCATATGATTTTGATAAAGTTATATATAAATTCAAAAAACAAGAGCATGGTAAAGTATATCTAGACTTATTAGAGTGGTCTAGTTGGAAATGGGTAACATATATATATACCTTTATGCTAGTTATTATAATACTATTATACCTATTCAAAAAATTATTAAATAATAAATAATAAGGTCTTACTGGGAATTGAACCCAGATTGGCGGATTCAAAGTCCGCAGTCATAACCATTAGACCATAAGACCATAAATTTGCATTCGGTGGGGTTCGAACCCACGCGTTCGTAAACACCAGGTATCTTAAAAATATTAAAGCTTAAGTCTGGCTCCTTAGACCACTCGGACACGAATGCATAACTGCTTAATAACGGGATCGAACCGTTGACCTTCGGCTCATAAGACCGATGCTCTAACCATCTGAGCTAAACAAGCAAAAAAGACACATAGTTATTAAATACCAATCAAGTCCCATCCAACACATAATACTGCCATCAAATAAATCTCGTAATTAGCTGTACGATGACAAGGTATCCTATACAACAATTATTATTGTGTTTTCTTTAAATAATTTTATAAAATATAAAATATAAAATTATAGTATATAAAGTATGATTGGTATAATCATGAAACTTTTCAATAATCTAGATTTATCAGTTATTTCACAAAATATTATTTTAGTAATTTGTTGGAGTTTATTTTTATTACAATTTGAAAACTATTCCAATTTTTCAGAATATTTAATAATACCAGTAATTACATCACTTACTTCAAAATATCTAATCGGAGACTTAGATAAAGGAAAACAATACACGAGTTCAGATATTTTTTACTGGTTTACATTAATATGCTTTTCAATCATGACAATTTTTATTTATAATAAAATAAAAAATAAAAATAAAAAATAAAAATAAAAAATAATTAATGACCAATTATTGTAAGCATTTCAGTCCAAGATTGTTTTTTACCTCCATCGTATGAAAGCGCATATTTTTCTTTTATTAACCATTCATTCAAAGTATCAGGTTCATTCAAAGTATCGTGTTCATTCAACATATCCTTTTTGTTCAAATAAATATCAATTAATAATCTACCATACTTATCAAATGTATGGCATAATATAGTTAGCTTTTTATTCAAAACTTTTTCTCTTACAATATCACGAACTTTCAATCCGAATTGTTTTTCTTCCGTATTAGAAGTTCGAATTTCTGGAGTATCTATCCCATTCAATCTACACGTCCATTTATATTTTACGCCATGAAATGGAAAAATAACTTTTAATGAATCCCCGTCATAAACAGAATCTACATAAGCTTCAACTTTTAATTGATTTACACATTTACTAAAGTCAATAACATCGCTCGTAGATTTATTCTCCATAATAAATAATATAGAAGTTTTTCTATATCATTTCAAATCAAAATATTTCAACATCTAAATGCAAATGCCAATATAGCTACAGCAATTATTCCCAAAACCATTCCCATATGATAATTAAATTGCATCACACGATACATTTGTAACCAGGCTTTTACTAACTCGGGATCCTGAATATGACGTAACATCCAGTCACTTTTGGGTGATAATATATAGTAAAAATAGTTCGTTAAAAAACACGTACTCGCCACAATACAAACCAAAGAATGATTCGATAGTTTATTTTTCTTTAAACGAATATTATAAAATATAATCGCCATGGATAAGAAAAATCCTAAAAAATAACCATAATAACTGATAAACATTCTCTCAGAAGCGATCTTATCATATAAAGTTTGTAATTCTGGTGGAAACTTGGCGCGATACTCTTTTACAACTTTATTATGAGAGGTCATATTATAAAAATAAATCATTCCCACAATAAATATAAAGGAAATAGAACATGAAACAGAACATACCATATTATTATAATAAAATAATAAAAAAATAAAAAAATTATTATGTTGTATATTTACAATCAGGAATTGTATGAAATTTAAAACTAAAATCAAAATTTTGACCTAGAAATTCAACGTACTGGCCGTTATGATATTTAAATTCAATAAATAGTTGTCCTATTTTACCCTCTACATGAGGTAAAATTCTTTTGAACTTTCCAGGAGGGATATACGTATTAGTTACATTTTGTATAATTAATTTTGCAAAGGAAGCATCGACCGATGCGCCGTAATCATTATTAAATAAACTATTAGTAGATTGACTAAAAGGATCGATCTGACTAACATAATTATACCCTCTTACATTCATATAAATTGTAGATTGAACGCCAATATCCACTAGAGTAATTGAAGTAAGTCTAAAATTATTTTCAACCTCATCAAATACACTAGTATATAATTTTTTATCAAACCCCATATTATAACCAAGACCCCAATTAAGACCAAAACGGTAGTATTGATTTTCACAGTGGTTATATTCAACGCTTTTATTAAACCATAATTTAAATTCATAAGATTTATTTATTACAGTTAATTTATTCGTACTAGGATTATATAAAACATCAAAATCATTAAACGATGGATCCGGAACTGTCAAAGCTCCGATCTTAAATAAATACTCCATAGTAGTTTTATTTAATGCATTTTTAAGGATTACTGCCAAATTTTCCCCTGCATAATATCCACTTACTAATTTATTTAAAAGGATTGGTTCTTGAAAATATTGAGGAATTGAAAAATAGAAAGAATTATTTTGTAAATTTTCAGATATACTATAATAAAAAGTAGGAAGACGTATATCAATAAGTTCAATTGCGGTTACATTTTTCATTACTTCAGGTAATGTAATAAGAAATTTACTCGGATCAGGCCATTTTTTAGTATCACGATCTTCTGTATGAATAGAAACAGTAAAAGGTAAAATTTCATTAGGTTTATAACAGTTTTCACCAGTTAATAATAGAGAATTATTTATAAAACTATTCTGTTCCACACGACTAGTAATACCCATATTCATATTATTATTTATAGTATTCATATAATATTTTAATTTATTTTTATTTAAAATATTATATATTAATCTAAATGGTTATTGATTTAATAATCATACAATTAATCTATGTAAAGGTTTGTAATTCCGTTTGCCTTGCTATTAGAATCAACAGCGAATAATGTATTAGAAAAATTACCTCCATATTGACCTATAACAAAAAAGCGGGATGGCTCTGTACCGTTATTATATTGTATTAATGTAAGTGCATCGGCTGCGCCTACAAATTGATAGTATCTATATGCAGTTCCAGATACGACAAAGGCAGGCTGTAATGTTGGGTCATTGACGTCGTCGTTGATGTCAGGTTCGCCTGCACTAATTTGCATAATAACCGGATTACTATCTTCTGTCGTTAGATCTGAAACACAAATAACATTTTTTTGTGCACCATTTCTGGATTGGTCTACGGTTTCAATTGTATAAGATGTTACATTATAAGTACCACTATCATAGATAACAGTTGTGAAATTATTGACATTTGCAGCATCAGCAGATAATACTAAAGTATTAGTTAGACCTGTACTAGGTTGTAATAGGGATGTAGATGAGGACGAAGGATCAAGTACTTCACTACCAAAAAGTTGACTTTGTACGTAATTTTTAACTGCAAAAGTAGTAGGATATACACGATTATCGGAAACATCTGTAGCAGGAATCACATTTTCTAAATTATTTTGAATATCATAAATATTTTTATAAATTGTAGGAATATATGCAGGTAAAGCTACAGGTAAATATGGTGTAGTAACACTACCAACAAGATTTGAAGAAGCATCGCCAATAATAGGATATTGATTATACGGCGCATCTTGAGGTTGATTACCGGAAGTATCAAATGTATTAGATTCGATATTTTTAGCAGGTTGGAAGAATCCTGTTGCCGGAACTCCGTCAGAAGGAAGGCTCTTTTTAATGTTATCCGCAAAAGACATTATATTAACTATTGATAAAAAAAATTATACAAAAATTTAATTTTTAAAAAACAAACGCAATTAATTACTAAATAATCCATCATATTTCAATACAACCCAACCAGACTTAGCAGAATTCCATAATAATTCTAAAGGTTCCCCTCCGCCGACACCAAAATTATATTTATTATACTTTTTATTATTAATAATAAATGCACCGGTAAATTCAGTAATAAGCGCGACTGAAGAACCGATTGGAGAAGAACACGCGTTAATATCTATATTACATACTATTTTTTTTTCTGTTGCATTAGGAATACCATTATCAGCTTCTAATATATAATTTCTAATGAAACAATTAGATATAGCATCAATAGGAGGATCTATATAAGTAACATCTTTTTCATAAGTAATAATAATAATTTCTCCATCACTCGTTTTATCAGTATAAAACGTTTCATAAGTAGGATCACAGTCACAATTTGTAATTATTTTTGGTTTTGGATCACAACAATAAATTCCTCTATATTTTAATGCAGTCATATATCCACCATAATCAGAAAATCTATACATTATATATTATAAATAAATAATATTAATATATGGAATAAAATAACTAAATAGTGATTTAACTAAATGGTGATTTAACTAAATGGTGATTTAACTAAATGGTGATTTAACTAAATCGATCTTTAACTAAATCGATCTTTAACTAAATCGAGCTTTAAATTGCTTTTTACATTTTTTACACGAACGAAAGGACCCGTCGGGAACTAAAGCAGATGTATCGCTAAATGAACAAAATATACAAACACTAGAAAAAGAACTGTTTTTAAATTGATTTGAATTTAAATAATGAGAATGGGTTTGATATTTATAAGCATCTCCAACATTCGTTTCGGGTAAAGAGTTACTAAACATTCTAGAAATATATATAACTGATTATTATTTACTAAAATAAAAATAATAATAATTAAAAAAATAAAAAATAAAAAATAAATAATAATAATAAATGACGTATCTGGACTTTTATATTTATATATTATTTACAATAAAAATTCTTTTCTTATTATCAACCATTATTTATAGAGCATCCAGCTTTTATAATAAAAATAAAACAGTAATAGAACTATCCGGATTAATAAGGGAGAGATTAGAACTATTATTTAAATTATTAATGTCATTTTTTTTAATTTATATGTTTTATCCCCGACGTAAAACCCCAATTCCATTAGATTTTGAAGCAAGACTATTACTTTTTATATTTGGGTTTATTCTTATTTTGAGTGCAGATTGGAATACAATTTGGAAAGATAGTATATTTTTTAAAAAATAAAATAAAATTAAACACGTCGTCTGCGAAACATATAACTAGACGCAGTTGTCCCTACCATACCAATATCACTATGAGGTTTATAAATAAATGTTCCTTTAGAATTTGTATAGCAAAATCCACCACCATTACAATTATTATAAGTTTTATTATAAGGTAATATCGTCGTATCAAACATAGTTTTAAAATTAGTAGCTTTATTCAAAGAACCAGACGGGTAAGCTTTCACATTAGAAGTAGCATTAGAACTTAACGTAAACATTTATATAAATACATGATAAAATATTATATCAGGTAATAGATAGATAGTTGATTTGAGTTACGAATTATTTACCACATCCGCAACCAGCTCGTGCATTATGGATTCTACCAAGCATAGAACCGTTAATTCCAATAGGTATTTGTGATTGTCTCTGTAAAGGCTGATTCGATGCAGTAGTTTTTAATACAGGTGATTTATGATTATGATTACCAATATACATTTTTATAGTAGCAGGCATTATTATATAATAATATAAATTAATTTTATAATTTTAATAATAAATAAAATAAATTATAAAATACGAAAACTTAGCACTAAACATATGAATACCAAACTTTTTATGGAGTGGGTACTGGACAATTACATCCGGTAATAATAGAGGTTTTCATAACTTTGGCTCCGTAAACAGGATAAGCAGGATTAAACTTAATTTGAGGCGCGGCTAAACTATCAGGGATCGGTTCTCGTCGAAGAGGTCCTTTTCCCTTTAACCGATTCAAATAACGATCATAAGAATTATGCTTAATATCCACTCCGAGGCCGCCGGGGTTTTGACCTCCAGGTCTACTAGAAGTAACGGAATGATGTTTATTATTCAAAGAGTGATAAAATCCAGTAGGTACAATATTAGGCTGATAACTCGGTAACGGACGATCACTCATTTGATTCCAACATACATTTTGTGTTTTTTCGGTAGGTTTCTGATATACGTGAAAAGGAGCTAAATTAGCAGTATATAGTGAAGAATCCACCCGTACTGTTTTTTGAATACGTTTTTGAATTTGATATCGGTTAGCAGCAGTATTAGAATTTAAATTAGTATCGCATGATCGCCATCTATAATAAAATAAAGGTAATCCGATCAATTTATTAGGGTAATTATACATAATGGATGTTTTTTCATCTTGTGGATACATATATATATGTTGTATTTTATTATTTATAAAAGAAAATTGATTCGGATAAAAGTGTCTTTATAGTAAAAAGATAATTCGAATCATTCAACTAAATGTTCAAAACAGATATTCCTAATAAAATAAAACAACCTCCAGTATGTTGTTTAAATTGTGGTAAATCATATATAAAAAAGGCAAGCCTTAGAAAACACGAAGTTACGTGTGAATTACTTTATCCGAATAAACATAGGCGTCAGATAGCGAATATCGATGATGAAGAAGAAGTTCCTAGTTATCGCGAATTATTTATGATGGTACGAGAACTAGGAACAAAATATAAAAAACTGGAAAAAAAAATAGAAGAATATGAAAGAATAGTACACCGAGAAAAACGAAAAATAAATATTTTGGAATGGTTAAATAAAAACCAAATTCCAGAATATATATTCGATAATCTCGAATCAAAAATAGAAATAAATGATACTCATATAGAATATCTCTTTAATCATAGCTATTTTGAAGTAATAAAACAAATTTATAAAGATTATTTTGATAAAGACACATCTATCTCACTCCGTCCTATTTTTGGATTTTCTGAAAAGCAAAATCAATTATATATCTATACCACACAAAACACAACAAATATATGGATTGAATTGAATAAAGATATATTTATTCGATTCAATTGTATAATACAGCGTAATCTATCAAAAGTATTTCAAAATTGGAAACAAAAAAATAGACAAAAAATAGAAGAAAGCGAAAATCTACAACAAATATGTAATAAAACGCTAATAAAAATAATGACTCCTGATTGTAAAGAGATTAAAACGAGTAATCGTCTTAAAAATCTTTTATATATGGAAATAAAAACAGATATAAAAGATTTACTAGAATATGAAGTAGAATTTTAATCTAAACCGTAGGAAATCTAAACCGTAGGAAATCTAAACCGTAGGAAATCTAAACCGTAGGAAATCTAAACCGTAGGAAAACTAGGTTGCATAGCAATTCCACAAACCCCTGCATCACTTGTACTATCGCTTCTCAAAATTCGAACATATCCATTC
>Ga0233412_10000335_pt1 | contig 27673 bp, 41 predicted proteins | sample Na_anoxic_4_MG_FD_180667 | JGI IMG/M metagenome (GOLD analysis project Ga0233412, IMG submission 180667) | Seawater microbial communities from Saanich Inlet, British Columbia, Canada - Na_anoxic_4_MG | ecosystem: Environmental > Aquatic > Marine > Inlet | place: Canada: British Columbia...
CTGCTACTGTTCCTATTTGTACGTTTTCAAAATTTGCTATTAAAATTTCCTCGATTCCGCCTGTATTGTTTCGGCAGTCTATTGTTCTTCCCTGTGTTAAATTACAAGCCATGTCTTATTTTTTTTTAGTGTTTATAAAAAAAGGGGTAAGGTATTTTACCCACCCCTTCTTAAGTTATTGTTAAAGTCCTATTAAGGAATTAATGTGAACTGTACACATTCGTCTACAAATCTTACTTGTACTCCTCTTTTGAAAGTAACATCAAAGAAGATGTTCTTTTCAGTAACTGGGTCAAGTCTTACTCCCATTGCATCCTCATCTGCATCGCCATCCATTCCAATTACAATGTTAGAGTTTCTAGTTAAAATCATTCTCTCGCTTCCTGCTGCTCCCGGAAAACCTACTGAGCTTCTTAATGCTACATTTGTTCCGTAAAGGTTTACTTGCTCGCCATCTCCTGAGTAGTGAAATAAGTTAGCGTTTTTCAATGCTACTACGTATTTCTTGTAAACTGATGTAGGTACAAATAAAGATAAATCTTCTGCTTCTGAGATATTGTCAGGGATAGACTCCCACATTCCATCTAAGATGTCTAATACGTTAGAGCTAGAGATTCCAGTCGCTACTGTTACTGCTCCTGTGTTACCATCTACTGGTGCGCCTGCATCTACAATTTTCAAAAGACCATCGTAGTAAGACAAGTTGTTTGTTGCACTTAATGTGTCTCCCTGTACGTCGCTCAAAGTTAAAGCATTTTGTAAAGCGTTCATTTTCTTCTCCATGTAAACTGCTTCAATCTCTGCAGGCATTTCTTCTTCTCCTGCTGCTCCTTTCTTTACTAGAACTTGCGCCCAGTATCCGTTAAGGTCTTTAATACATAAATCTTCTGATACTGCAATAGCTCCTACTGTGATAGTACGTTGAGTTAGTGATGTAGTGTCTGCTCCTGTTCTTGAACAGCCATCTGCTCCGAATACTACGTCTGTAGATAAAAACTGTAAGTTCGAGCTTCCTTTAATTCCTGTTTGAATATCTGCTACTGCTGCTAAACCTCCTGTCGCCTGCATCTGTGCAATTAATGGAAAGTCTTGGTCTTCTATGTATGCTGATAATGTTCCTAAGCTAAATGCCATAATAATTTTTTTTAATGTTTATTTATTTACTGTAAAAATTGATTTTTTCTTTGGAGAAATTACTCCGCTTCTTTTTTTCTTAATTGGTGCTACACTAGATTCTGTAGCTAACTCCTCAACTGCTGAGAATAACGCCTTTTCTTTTGTGTCGCTTTCCTCTTTGTATTTAGCAAATTCTGCTTTTACTGTTTCTAATTCCTCTGTAAGTTTTGCGAATTGCTCATTAAATACAGTTTCTGTAGATTCAATAATCTTTCTGATTTTTGCTTCTGTTACTGTTTCAGCTTTTGGAGTTGCTTCTGTTTCCATTGCTTCCTCTTCCTCTGCTTCTACTTCTTTAATGTCAGAAATAGCACCTTCTGAAATAGTTACTACTGTTCCATCTGCTAGTGGATATTCTCCGTTAGGCATTGGAGCTACTTCGCCCTCTACCTCAACAGTAACTACTGCACCAACTTCTAAAGCAGGGTCTATATTTACCATTGTACCATCTGCTAATTCAGCAGCCATTAACTTAATTTCAGTTACTTCTGGAGTTGCTTCTACAGCTACCTCTGTTGTTTCTTCACCGAAGATTAAGCTCTTTACTTTGTCTAAAGTTTCTTTACTCATATTATCTATTGTTTGTTTGTTACTTAGTTGTACATTGTCCTCTATACTTTTTTCAAAGTCTTGTATAGTTTTGATTATTTTGTTTATAGTTTCCTCATCCATTGTTACAGGCTCAAGTTGTTTAAACATCCCTTCTACGCTGAATCCTTTAAACTCTCCGTTCTTTACTTGCTCCCATATTTCATCGTTATCAACTTTTGCACTTCCCCACAAACTACCGTTAGGTACTTTCTCGAATTCTTTTGGTGCTACCTTGCCACGTTCATTGTCTATAATAAGGTTGTCTAACATATAAACCCCTTCTGCAATTTGTCTAGGGTCATGCATTAAATTAAAGTTGTTGTTTAATCCTAGTCTGCTTTGTTTTTCTCTAATTTGCTCTATAGTCTTAGCGGAGAATTTAACAAAGAACTTTTCGCCATTCTCTCCGATTCGTGGGATAAGTAAATCAGCTACCATAAAGTAGCCCTCTATAATTCTTTTCTCCTCATCTTTTACAGCAAATTTATATTCTGTCTGCTGACTGAATGCCATCCAGTTTGAGTCTATTGCAGGCTGGTCTACTAAAGCTATAGCAGTTACTCCGCTTTCGTCATCGGTGTCTATTACCAACTCAAATACTTCTATCTTTTCCATATCTATTATTTTAAAAAGTTGCGCTCTCCTCGATTACGCTTACATTGTTTTGTGTTTCTGTTATATCTGTTTCAGTTACAAATACCTGTTGGTCGCCTAGTATAGTGCTTGTGTTACTTACTGGAGTTAATTGTATACCACCTCCTGCATCTGCACCTCTAGGGGCATCTCCATCACTTATAGAAGGAGGCTCTGGTATCTGAGCCGAACCTGAAAACTGTTGGTTTTTAATAGCTGCTATCTGTACACCTCCTGTTACTGCTGCTCCTGCTGCTAAGAAAAGATTAAGAGGATAAGGGTTGGTCATTGCAGAGGCTATAGACTGAGCCATATTAATAACAGCCATAGCGATATTCATTTTCTTTTGCCTTTCAAAGTGTTTCTTTAAAATAGCGTCTTTTTGTTTAGCATATAAAAACTCTTGTTTAGCTGTTAGTGTTCCTTTCTTTTTTTCGTTATTATATTTAAGGTCAATCGCAGCTATAGCATTATCTCTTACAGCTCCATCTATGTCCATAATAGCCTGACCTACCATTTCCATTTTTTGCAGAGTATCTTGAGCTGCTGCTATCTTAGCTTGTTTTTCTGCTTCTATCCTGTCTATTTCTTTTTGGTGGTCTGCTGCTTTTTGCTCTTGTATTAACTGCATAAAGTTTAACAAGTTGTATGTCTTTTCTTCCTCCTCTACATACATTTCCTCGTTAAGCTCTTTTGTTTCTACTAGCTCAATGTCTCGCCTTGCTTTCCTTTCTTCAAATGCTTTTTTATCTGCTTCCTCTGCGTCTTTTAATCTTTTCGCTTTTGCTTCTGCTCTTTCTTTTGCTATCCTTTCTGCTTCTTTTAATCTTTCTGCTTCTTTATCTGCTTCCTCTTTTCCTACTGCACCTGCTTCTAGTAATGCGTCAATCTCTTTTTGTTTAGCATCTGCTAACTCATCTATTACAGATACTTGTTTTTGAGATGCTACGATAGATTTATTAGTTGCTGCTGTTGCAAAATCCTGTGCTTCAAATACAGTAAAAAGTCCTAGAGCCTCCTCGTATAAACCTTTATTAACTCCTGTCTGTGCTTCTATCCTAGACTTATATTGTTCCTTTATTTCTTCGGCTCTTAACGATGCTAGAGCTTCCTGCTCTGCCCTTAACATTACCAACTTAGTGTTTAATACTAAAGCCTTATTTATGTCCTCTATGCTGTCTTTCTCAGCGTCTATATTAGATAATAAATTAGGGTACTCGTCTTGTAATGCTACAATAGCTTTATTCTTTTCCTCTCTTGTTTTAGACTCATCGTTTAAAGTCTTTTGTAGTTTATCGGATGCGCTTATTTCATCGCCTACAGCATCTATAGCTTCCTGAGTTACTTGGTTATTTAGCTTTTGTGCTTTGGTAGATAGTCCAATAGCCACCGTTAAGTCATCCCAATAAACAATTAAAGTAGTTATTAATGCTATTATTGCACCTATGCCCGTTGCTATTAATGCTTTACCCCACCCTTTAGTAGCAAGGGTTAAAAGTTTCTGCATTGCTGTACTTTGTTTAAGTACATTAGTCCATAGCTTTTGAGCAGCACTCATACCTTCTATAGCTCCCTTCATTCCCATAGAGATAGCCATAGCCTTTTCAATAGATGCGCCTATTTGCTCTATAGTTTCATTCTCGCCACCCATTAAAACTAGACTAGCTGTTACATCTCCTACACCCCCTGCTAACCCCCCGAGCTGACTAGCCACTCCTTCTTTGTCTAGTCCTTCAAAACCTAGCTCTATGTTCTTAATTTCCGCACTAGTTTGAGCCATTGCAGTAGAAAGCTCTTTAAACTCCTCACTACCTCTACCTACATTTTTAAGGCGTTCCTTCATAGAGTCAAACCCTGCCTCTAAATCTCCTAGAGTCATTTGAGCTTTGTCTGCTTCTATAAATATTTCTAATGCTACTTTATCGTCTGCCATATCTTAGTAAGTTTTAAATAGTACAAAGTTTGCGCTGTAGATGTCATCTCCTCCGTTTAATACATTCCATTCTACAGTTATGTCTAAGGTGTTGCTTATGGTCGTATCTATTGCTTGAACGTCTTGGAAGATGTAACCGCTTACTTTCCTATCATTATCTTTCACATAGGCAAAATTACCATTTGTACGGATGCTTCCACTAGCTCCAATAGTTGCTATTGTAAAATCTAGTTCGCATTCCCACCCCTGATTAGTTGCAGTATCTAAATCAAATACTCCCGTACTCGCTAAAATGGTAGCACCAGTTTTAATTTTCACAATCAATTCAGAACGTGAACCGCCTCCAGTAGCATTTAAAACTCCCCCTATTTTACCATGATAAGAGTCGCCAACTGTAAAGAATCCAGCAGGAACGGTTAAAGCTCCTACTCCACTTCCTACAATAGACTGCTCCCCTACTGTGTTAATAGTTGCACTTTGTACAGTTTGCGAATATAAACCGTAAAGAGTTGCAGCTACTCCACCTCCTAAGATAGTATCTGTTCCTGCACTATTTCTTAAAGTGTATTTATTTGCATTATCACTATCTATAAAAATGTAAAAGTCTCCACTTGGTGGGTTACCTAAAGTAGTTCCTGCTGCTGTGCCTATTTGTATATTTGCCATTTGTTTTATTTTAATATTAAATCTCCATTTATAACTAGAACCCCTTGCACATTTAACCCTCCATAGTTAATCATTTGACTATATTGGATAATCGTTAGAATGTTATTAGGAGCTATATAATTTACTCCTGAGTATATGTCTGGGATATATGTCATTATATTATCTTATAGTTTACTCCGTTAAATTGTAAAGTGTAGGCGTTATTTAATGCGTTTATGTTTTTAACTAGTTGCCCATCTATTGAGTTGGGAGCGTTTACTCTTATTTGTATAGTATTGTTTAATGCTAGTTTTTTAAAGTTCCATACCTTCCCAACAGTCGGAAAGTCAGGCAATGAAATAACTATTGTTCCTGCTGAGCTATCACATAAATAAGTACTTACTTTCTCATCTGCTGTAGTATTTGAATCTATAAGTACCACGCTACCAGTTCCTTTTATTTCTCCATTAATGTAAGTTACATTCGACTCCGTTACTGTTACTCCACTTGTATTAATTAGGGTTATGTTTTCCAAGTTTGACTCTATTACATTATTGTCTCCTTGTATAGTTATGTTTTTACTTCCTGTGAATACCTTGTTAGAATCTCCTTTAATATCTACAAACATTGCAGTTTTGTCTATAAAGTTGTTTAACCCATCTACGTGGCTAGACTTCATATTTAGTATATTGTTTCCAGAAAGTACATCCTGAAATATATTAGGAATTTCTTCATCTCCAATAGTTCCTAACCCTCCTATTAGCTCCTCAGTTATTGCTGTTGGTGTAGGCACTTCTTTTAGTTTTAAGAACTCGCATTTACTAGGCTGATAGATAGAGCTGCTATACATAACTTTATGTAGTGTCCAGTATTCATTTTCAAAGAAATAAGAAGGTCTAAAAGATAAATTTGAAATGTCTGTAGGGTTTAACAAAAAATATCCTTTGAATATCTTACTATCCTTATCTGTAAGTTGCTCTAATTCTTTTCTGTGATAAGCTAAATATAGGTTGTTATTCGTTACTGTAATGCTCCCATAGGTGTTATCATAGTATATCTCTTTTGGCAATCCGAAATTAATATCTAAAGTCGGATTATAGGGGTCGTCAAAATGTCCTGCATAAGGATAGGTAGGTTGTATGACATCTCCTGCTATTGCTTCGTGAGTCCAGTTAACAACACTAGGTTTTAAACCTCCGTAGTATAATATCCTAATATTAGATTTAATTGTCTTTTGCTGTAAGTTAGAATCTACATCTATAATAGTGGGGATAACCCTATCATTTGTTAGCTGTCCTACTATTGGAGTAGGTGAAAAGATAAGCTCTGTCTTATGCTCAGATTTATTAAAATCATTATCTAGGTAGATGTTTCTAGTACCGTATATGTCTAGCCAACTTGCTTCATATTTCTTATTGTAATAGTCAGCATCCTTTTTATAGGTGTATATGTATTTCTGTTTATTGGTTACAGCAGTAGGTGTTAAATTATGCTCTTTAGAATAATCTAGCTTCTGACTCCAATCTATTATGTCTGGAGTGTAGAAGTCCTCTCTAGTTTCTATAATAATATTCTTTGGGTTGTTCTCGTCGGGTATCATATAGAGGTTAAACATCTTTATAATGGATGTTAAGAAATCTCTTTGCTTTATCTTCTCAGGAATAGCTGAAAACATATTAATAGTATCTCCTTCTACGTAAGTTGAAGCTAATACATCAAGCGAAAAGTTAGCACTTGTAAGTATGAGGTTAAAGTCTGAATGCCACCCATTAATAGGAATAGAGCCAACATCGTAATAGGGGTAAATTGCATTAACTATATATCCAGATGGAGAAACAAACGGAGCGTGCTTCCAACTAGTATCTAATAAAACCGTTATTAAATCCCCTGCTTGTAATTGCACATCTACACTAAATTTATATTGGTTAGGTGGATTATAGTTTCTAGCTTGAAAACCGCCACTTGACTTAAAGTTATTGTCTGGGTATGTAGTTGGGTTTGATGTTGTATAGGTTACAGATGGAGATAGTGGTTCAGTTGCAGCAGTAGATGAAGATATATTGTTTATCTCAACTCCATTAAGAGCTATTTTAAAAAGATTAAAAAAAAGAGGTGCGCCATTGCCATTAATATCTCCTATTGCTACACCCGCTTTTGGTGTAGTTTCAGTCTGTATTATGACATCAAATGAAACTCTGTAAAAACCAGTAGCTCCTACAGTTAAAACTCCTGTAGTAGGATTGTATTGGTTGTCAGCATCTATCACTTCATTTGTTAACCTAATAGAATTACTAGATACAACATTAAGGCCAGTCGATGAATCAATATCAAAACTATCTAATCCACTAGCTAAAAACAAAGGAGTATTAACTCGCACCCTTCTAGGACTTAAATCTGTTTGAGTCTGTTTAAATTCCTTGCCATTAAATGGAATAATCAACCGCTTAAATAAAGGGTTATTAAAGAAAGTAGATGTGTAAGTATAATTTGAATCTGCAAACATTCTGTCTATATACTCTTTGGCATAAATAGCAGGAAACATCTCATTAACATTATATACTTCTATATCCGTATCATTTCCAAAATTACACATTGGATAAGTGTATCCGCTTCCATATTGGAAAGGCTCTACTGCTCCATTTAAGATATAGCTAGTATCCCAACTATTTTCTTGATTTACTTGGGTGTAGTCATGGTCTAAGTTATCCCAATTCATCCCTGCGTCATTCAGAAACTTATTGCCTAGCTCTCTAAAGATGTTGGCTGTTTCTCCAAATAAAACTACACTATACTCTACTTGGTTATAGTCTTTTTTAATAATGTCTTTTAACTGGATAAATCCACTAAATACCGCAATGTCATTTTGGTAGTAAACCGCATCTAGTTTTAAGTTAGGGTTAAAAGTAGAATCACTATTAACTTCAAAGATAAAATTGAGCTTATCATTTATTGCTTTACTTCCCGGTAGTTTAATAGTCTTACTAAAGCTAGACTTTACTTTGTCAGGTTGTTGTATATCTTTAATACTAAAAGTTAGCACCGTAGAAATACCCTTGTCTATTGGAATAGTTACCCCTTCTATTATTAGCTGTTCTTTTACCATTTACATTCTTTGTCTGTAATCATCGTAACCCATTTCTAGCTCTACCTCAATTTTAAATAGCTTCTCCCTTACTACCTTTTTCTTAGTGTATGAAGTAGCTTGTATCTTTGCTACTGCTGTTAACTCGTTACCCTCTTGTAAGTATATCTCAGGACTAGACATTAGTTCTAGTAACCAGTTGCTTTCTGCTTCTGTAATCCAATCGGACATAAGTTTTAAACTCGGTGTATTCTTAGTATAGTATGTAACCTTTTCACGCTCATTCATGGAGTAGACAATATCAGTACCCACGACTGTGTCTACGTTTACCTTCATATCCTTTTTCTCTATCTTAGTTGTAGACTCATCTCCTAAGTAAAAAGTAAAGTTATCGAATGCTCCTAAGTTGTTTTGGAATATTAAAGTGTTTGTATTGTACTTGCAATTTTCTTCTATTACAAAAGTTCTAGTTTCTGAGGCAGAAGCTAGTACATTTGATTTAGCTAATATAGTATAAGATGCTACAGAGTCTGTGATTATAGGCTGTAACCCCGCTAATAAATTAGCATTATCTATAGAGTTAAGCGAGGCAGGAGATGAAGGTATAAATTGAATCTCTCCAGAACTAGCAGACGGGTCTATCTCAAAAGTATTTATAGTAGCTCCTGCGCTATCTTTTGTAATAACTTGAAAATTAAACAATGGAGCATCTGTCTTATAATAAAGCCATCCATGTGAGTTAATAGATACTTTATGATTATCAGGCATATTTGTAAGGAATTTCTTATTACCTCCGAATATGGTAAACTCGTAATCTGTTACATCCCAATTTATAAAAGGTCGCTTCTCTAAAGATGCATTAAAAGCGTTTCTACTTGAATCAATAGTAAGGTCAGGATATTGTACTACAGGATTCCCAAACTCCTCCCCGAATTTAACTATATAAGATAGTGAGCTATTTGGAGCTTCATAAGTTCCTGCATCTGCTGTTGGGTCTGGATTACCTACATCGCTTGTTAGAGCTGATTCTAATACTCTATGAATATCTACCTTCCCTTTACTATCGGAAGGTCTTACTGGTATTCTTAAGCGTACAGTTTTAGTTACTGAGCCATTTATATAGATATCTACTAGGTGTGCAAAGTTTGGCTCTGTATAATTGTTAGATTCTATAAGGTACTCCATTTTGTTGTAAACGGGTGCAAAGTCTTTAGGAGTTGCTAGTATATTTATTGCCATTATTTAAGTCTTTTAAATGTGTCTGTTAATGCTATCTTCATATCTCCTGCTGCTGCACTTGCTAAGTCTTTTCTAAGTTTGTCTAGTCTCTTTTCTGTTACTACCTTATCGTAGAAATGGTTGCCCTTAATTCCTTTCTCTTTCCAACTTCTAGCCATTGCAAAAGCCTGTGAGTCCTTACTACCTACCTTATAAGTTTTCCTAGTTGCCATACTTGAAAAAGCTGTACCTTTCGGTAAAAACAAACCTTTATTATTCATCCATTGTTTAGCAAAGTAAAAAGGTATCTTAGAACTTGACATATAAGAATAAGGTGTATTAGGTCTTTTCTTATCCGTTCCACTTACTCCCTTATTCACATAATCGTAATAGTCTTTTAATCTAAGCGTAAATACATAACCCTCACCATTGATTATAGAACTAAACTCTATTTGCTCTGCTAAGTTTCCAGAAACATAAGCCTTATCTTTTACTAACTCAGCTCTTAAATCCTTTTGCATCTCTAAGCCAAACTCTTTAAGAACCTCCCTAATTGTACTATGTGGTGTTACTAATTCGTTACTCATCTTCTTTTTAGTTCCTCCATTCTACGGTGTGCTGCTTCTGCTTTTTGTTTCTCCTTAACATAGGAGCAAATATTTAGAAACTCTATTACATTCATTTTTTCGTAGTGTGGTCTTTTTGTAAAGTCTCCATTGCAGAGATTATCGAGGGTGGCAATCCATCCCCATCTCTCTCCAAATCCTTCGCTACTTCCAAAATCACGTTCCTGCTCTCTGTCGTCATCTTCTCTACTTTCTGATTCAAATAGTCCTGAGTAGTTTTCATTAAGCTCGTTGACAGCAGACAAAAAAAAACACAAATCGGGTAAGCATCTTCTATAGACATTGTATTACGTATGTCATCTGCTAGGTTACGAAAGTAGCTAGGCTCAATAGCCATGACCTTATTGTTTTTGTCTACTGGGAAGATAACACTAGCTAGAATGTCGGGCATCTGCTCAATATGTACATTTGGGTTATCTGCAAAGCCTTTCAAGTAAGTAGTAAAGCTCATGTATTGCCCTGCTTCTAAATCGTTAATATGGTTAACTATTCCGTAGCGTTTACCGTTAATAGTGAAATACTGTTTAAGCACTCTGCTAGGCTCAACTAATAAGTGGCTCAAGTCTACAGCTATTTCAGAAGGCTTCTGCTTTAGTACATCCTCTCTGTCATTGAAAATACACAATAGGTCGATAGTCCTAGTAAATGGGTTATCGTACTCAGCACTCCTTATCTTATTGATTTGTATGTAATCTTTTACAAGTACCTCCTTTAGGCTCTTTGGTATTCTCATATTGTCTATTGTAAAATTATTTAATAGTTGTATAATTAATATACAAAATACTTGCCGCTTGACTTCATAGTTTTTAAAGCGTGGTTTGTTATTGCTCTACTCATTACATAATCATCGTGTAAGCCTACAGGAGCAGAATACTTTATAGCTCTAGTCTTTAAGTTGTACTCATAGGTAAATACTTCTAGCTCGTTTACTTGCCAATCGTGTCCTATTATTCCTATATCCTTATTCTCAAATTTAACTATTAAATCCTCTACTATATTCTGCTTACTTTTGGAAGTAGTAACGAAAGGCTGTATTGAGTTCTTATTATAGCTGACCTTATTACGTATCTGCTCAAAGATAGCATCTTGCGCACCGTTAGATTCGACTAAGGTATTAGGTCTATACTTATTTAGCTGCTCTACAATATTGTTAATTATAGCACTCCATTCCATGTGCCTCCACCTTTCACAATATACCTCTATATTATTTGAGTCTACAATAGTTAAAACTGTATAATCATCTGACCTACCTAAGTCAATCCCTGCATAAAGGCTAGAGGTGTTATTAGAGCTTTTAACGCACTCTTGTATATTTCTGAATACACTACTACCATTGTCTAAGAACTCCGCTAGATACTCTTGTTTAAATACATGGTCGGGTAAGTTCCTTTCTGCTTCCTTTATTTCTTCGGGGTCTATAAATGGGTTATCATAGCTGCTGCCTCTGAAACTAATATAGTTGCTATTGTGTTCAGCTAGGTTAAACAGATTGTAAAATTGGTTCTTTCCCTTTGGAGTAGATAAGATAAGTACCTTTTTACCTCTGACTAATACAGTAGCTTTTAGTACTTCATTCCACGCTTCAGGTCTAAAGAATGCGAACTCATCACAAATAAGAGCGTCGAATGTTTCCCCTCTTATACTATCGTAGGCATCTGCTGAGTAAAACTGTATAGAGCTGCCAGTAGCAAATTCTAGTATTAAGTCTCCTTTATTTACGTTGGTAATAAATGGGCAACCTATAACAGCTTTCTCTATGTCCTTAAATACTTTCTTTGCTTGTTTGTATATTGGAGATACCCAACCTATCTTCCAGTGGTTATTTTCTAATGCCCATTTTATAGATTGATTCTCGCCTAGTGTAGACTTCCCAAATTGCCGACCTATAGAAACTATACAATACTTAATATCTGTGTCTAAGGCTTTATGTATCTCCCTTTGTTTTGGGTGTGGTCTATATAAGTCTACCTCCTCCAATTATCCCCAATTTGTTTTATATGTTTTAACTATATGGTTATGCTCCACAACTTCAGGCTCATTAAGTCCCATCATTTTAGCAATGGATTCTAAGGCTCTTAGTTTGTCAGTATTCTTAGTTTGATTCATAACCCTATAGAATGCTTGTTTATCTTCCTTAGAAAGCGTGTTATCTGCTCCTAGTTGGAATGTGTAGTCTGCATCGCTTATAATTTCTAAGTAACCTTTTAAGATAAATGACCTATCTATTCCATGAGATTTAGATACTTCCATTTTAAGGTTTTGGATAGTTACCGTTATGTTACTTTTGTTTGCCAACTCAGAAGCTCTAACTTTAATCCATTCAGCATCCTTATTAGTGACATTATAAGCCTGTCTATATGCTTCTGTTTGATTCCCTAGTGTTACACATAGCTCTGCAAATTTCTGTTCTTTAGGTGTTAGCTCCTTATCCATTGTTTAGTATGTTTTCTGTTTTGTTTATCCAGTCCTCGCTTTTATTTGGATGCTTAACGTGCAGCAGTTCGTGTATTATATCTGCTTCTGTTAATTCTCTGTCGTGGTAGATTGTACCTATCTTATTTTCTTTGTCTATTTCTATGCCTACAAAGTATCTATCTTTATCTGGGCAGTCATTATCATAAACTACTTGCTCAGGTAATATATCCTCTGTAATAAAGCTCCACTCTTTTAACCTTAGTTTGCTTTGCCATTTATCTAATAAGCTACTCATTTCTTTTAATGTTCTTATTACTCCAAAAGAATGTATCTATTGCTACTTTATCTTTACAATTAAAATCTCCATAAGTTTGCATAAACTCGCTAGGCTTTGCTGTAAATCTATGGCAGTCTTTTTTAAACTCCCCAATTTAACCATATAAACTCTAAGGCTCTATATCCATTCAATGCTTTTGAGTGGGTAAATTTAATAGTCGGTATTAAGTAGATTTGATAACCTACATTAAATAGTTTTATTCTATCCATGAAATTCTGTTTTGTCTAGTTTAAAAGTTCCTTTCCCACTCTCATAGAATGAGCATAAAATATACTTCTTAGTTTCGTGGCTAATGTATATCTTTTTATTTTTATATGTGTATTCTTTGCTCCAGTCCATTTCTTCATATTCATTTACCATTCTGCTCTATTCTATTTCTGTTTAACATTGTTTCATTTACCTCGCTATTTTGCACTACTTCAAATATAAAGTTTGTGGGCAAGTATTTCCACCTCTGAATAAGTGAGGCATACTGTAGGGCTTTATAGTGTTTACGTTTAATCTTCATATAAATTTATAAAATATACTTCTCCATCTGCTTCTATTGTGGCGTTCGCTGCCCATATCGTAATGTATCCATTCATATACTCTGTGACCATGTAAAGGTTACCATCCTCGTGTACTTCTAAACAGTAGTTATATACGTTCTCCTCCATACTCATCTACTAGCCTATTATAACCTGCTATCATTCTCTCGTAATATCTCTGCTTGCATATTCCGCACCCTAAATTTAACCGTATGTTTTTATCCTCCTCAATGTACTTTAAAAATAAGGCTGCTATTGCTTTGTTCACTTCTGGAACTGGACTAATAGCATGGAGCTTCTTATAGGCTTTTAAATATGGTAGATAGTCTTTTATCTCCTCAAATAATGGATGCTCTTGTTTAATGCCTGTGAAAGGCTTTAGCTCCTCTATTCCATGCGCTTCATCAGGCATCGCATCTAACCACTCTAAGAGGACTTGTTTAGTCATTCCTTTAGTGTTTATTCCTAGCTTAGTTGCATAGCTCTTTAAAGCTCCCCATTTAAGTTTTCTGTAGTCCATTAATCTTGTTTTGCAAAGTATAAAAATATAATCATGTAGTTAATATCTAAAGAGCCTATAGTAAGAACCAAGCCAAACCAAAAAGAAAGACAGTAAGCACAGCTCAAAGGCTTAAAGTCTAAAGTATAAAGTATCTTACTTATTGGTTGGTAAACATATCTAAAACCCTCCTTAGTTGTAAAGGTTTGTTTAAAAAGATTAGTCCATCCTAGTACTGCCAGTATTGATATTATTATTATAGTCATTTGTTTTGTTTTCTTAATTTGTTGTAAATGCTTTCCATTCGTTCCTTTGCTGTGGCTCTATGTATTCCTGTATGGTCTGAGAATAGTTTTATAGATAGGTTTCTTTTAACTATCTCCTCTACCCAAATACGCTCCATTTCATCCAGTTGTTTTACTTGCTCTAAATATTCTTTGTAAACATTCTCACTAATATACGGAATGTCTTTCAATTTTAAGTAGTCAAGTTCTGTAGATTCCTGCAAAACATTGTCAAAGTGCAAACGGTTAAATTCAGAACCCGACAAGTGAAACATCTTATAAGCTACCACGAAAATAAACCCATCTATCTTATTTAGGTTGCTAGGTAGCTCATTAGTCAAAAAATATATATTAACCTCCTGAGATAAGTCTTTCCAAATGTCAGAATGTTTGCAGATATTCTTACAAGCTGTTTCTATTACTTGCCTTTTTTCTTTTATAAAACTTTCGTTCACGTTTGCAAATATAATACTTTTTTTTGTTTAATATTTTTGATAACGTAATTACTAGATTTAAGTTTCTTTAGGCTCATTCTTTTTTATTAAAATATCTTCTAATTAAATAACCCCTTAATACACTAGCAATAAAAAAAACAAAAGTAATTATTACATTTTGCGATATGGTTACTGGAATGTTTAACAAAGGGTATATTATTAATTGAATAATAAAAGAGGTAACTAACCCTATTACGGTATTAGCTACGCTCTCTATTATACTGTGCTTCTTAGATTGCATTAAGATACTTTTGTCATTGGCTCAGTTTCCCATGCTTTTGAAAACTCCTTATCTGCAAATAATTCTGTTAAACCCGATATTTGAGCTAATCTTAAAACTTCGTCAGCATCCATTCCTAATTCTTTAGATATTTTTTTATCAGACCAGTTTCTTTTTTTAAGGTCAACTACAATATCACTCATGCTTTCAACTCCATGCTTACCTCTAGCTCTGTTATGTCTTATTGTAGATGCTACCCTATCGTTAAGTCCTTTTTGACTTTCTCTTATTGTAACTACAGGTAAATATCCATGTACTCTTTTTTGAATATCTTCACATTCTTTACCTACTCTATTTCTGTGAAAGCCATCAATAACCTCTCTTGTATCTTCTCCATCTTTCATACTTACTATTGGCTGTGTATATCCATCACTCGCTATAGATAATCTTAGTAACTCCATTTCTGGAGGAGCTACACTATTAGGGTTGTAATCGTTTGCGTGTACTGTATCATTCTTTACCCAAAGAACACAATCTACAGGCTCTGTATTAAATGGACTTTCGTTATGTAGCAACTTCTTAAATTCATTAATTATATGAACCTTGTTATCTAATGACGAATATCTTAATGCTCTAATATCGTTTTGAGCATTACTTAAAATCTTTTCTTCTAATTCTGTTAATTTCATAATCTTAGTTTTTTACGTTTAAAAATTTATTTTCTGTTCTTTGTCTTTTCTTTAATTCTAGATATTTTTTATATGCTGCTGTTTTGTGTTGCGTAAAACCTAACCCTTTACACCAAAAATCATTTCTTAATAAAGATTTACATATCCTTCTCCATGATGGCACTATTTTTTTACCCTCTAATAAATAAGGAGCTTCATCAGGAATACCTAGCGCATATCCTCTATCCTCCCACCATGTTATAAATGTATATATCTTATTTAAAAAATGTTCTTTAGTTACGTCTGGAATACTATTTAAAAATAACATACTAAAAGACTCCCATGTGTGGTGGTCAGGTTTTGTTATTTTATTATACCCAGTTATTGAGCCACTTTCATTTATGTATAAAGCTCCTGAATTAGCTCCATTAACTCTTGCAACAACTTTCGCCCATGTTTCAGGCTCTATTAAATGGAATAACCATAAACCCCTTCTTTGGTCATCTCCGTATGGTTGGCAAATTCTTTGTTGATGTATTCCTAAACCTGCCTTATGCATAAGTTCATAAAGTTCATTATATCTCTTTTTTGGATTCCTTGCATGATATATCCAAATATCTTCTGTTCTCCAGTCGTAAACAGGATAAACATTAAATACATTATCAGTTACCTTAGTTGTATACTGTTTTGAATCATAGGTTATTTTAGAATCACTAGCTATTGTTCTGTATCTATTTAAACTTTCATCTGTCCTTATACCAACTAAACAAGCTGTTAATTCTCCTTGAGAATACCACTCCCCAAATTCAGGAACAAACTCCTCAAATTCCATTCCTCTAGTAAAAAATGGAAAGTAATTTTCATCACTTATAGAGTTATCAGGAAGCTCCCTTATCCAGTCTTTTTTCTTTTCTTTATCCCAACACATCCAGAATGGCTCATATACTGAAACTGCATTTCTTAAATGAATCGGTAAACATATCCAATACAAATCTATTAAATGTTCATATTCTTTTATACATTCTTTTATATGGTCTATAGTTAGTTTGTATTGACCTTCTAAATCAACAATCATTACAGCAATCTTTTGATTTCTTTTTTTTGCCTCATCCATTGCTAGGTGGAGCATAACTGTAGAGTCTTTACCCGCACTAAAAGAAACGTATATTTTTTTAAAGTTATCAAATGTATATTCTATTCTTTCTTTAGTTGCTTGAAGCACTGTTTTATCTATATAATATTTAGGCATAGCTGTATTTTTTTATTGTTATTATCCCAATTACTTATAACTTCTTTAGCTAAATCATTTGACCTATCCTTAACTTCTTCTGTTAAATGACTCCATGCTTCCATTGTAACGGTTGATGGAACTCCTGCATATAAGCAACAAGCTCCTTGTCCAATATACGCTATCTTATTCATAGATGGATTAGTTAAATTTTGTTCGCATGAATACTTCCATGTTTCTATAACTTTATTCATATACTTTTTTGTTAGCTTTTCGTCATTAAACATTTCAATAGACTTAAGTAGCATATTGTCTTTGTCTGCTCCTGTGCAATTATTATAGAACCCATGCTTATAATCTTCCCATAATGTATATGGGTGATAAACTCTTTTAATGTTTGGTTTTTCGTTCATAGTTTTTAATTTTAGTTTATATCTGCAATTTTAAATAGAATATTTTACTCTACCTAATTTTTTAATAGCTTTTTTGTTTTATCCTTATAAATTACTTTCATTTCTATCAATATAAGCAGTAAACCCTAGAGCTTTTAGTTCTTTTATTCTATATTCCTGTAGTTTAGATACTACTCCCTTAGCTGCTTTCACTTCTATAAATATAGGTTCTTCTCCTTTCTTTAAAGCTAGTAGGTCTGGAATGCCTGACTTATTAGTCTTAATTAAATTCAAAACATAATACCCCCTGCTTTCAAAATCCTTAATTATCTTTCTTTGGTATTTCGATTCTAACATCTTTTATAAAAGTTTGAGTTGTATAATTCTTTTTATTCATTACAGCCTTGTATATTTTATCTTCTATCCCTCCAATACTGAACAACCAATATACAATATTATTGCTTCTTTTTATAGTTGTCATTCTATCTCTAGCTTGCCAGTAACTAACTGCGCTAAAATCTATATTGTACATGATAATAAAATCTGCTTTAGATAGGTTAGTCCCTTCTCTACCGCTTACAATCTGTAAAGCTATATGTTTATCCGTTGTATTGAACTCCTCTATATCCTGAGTGACATCTAGCACAGACTTAATAGCGTTCAGCTCCTCCTTAAATTTATAAAATATAGCTAGTTTCTTACCTTCAAAGTTCTTTTTAATATACTCTACTTTTGAATAATCAATAACTTTACTATTCCCACTTTCAAATTTAACCGTACCACTATAAAGCTGATGTAGTTTACTCATTAATTTTACTCCAGTATCTGCAAGTAATACCTCGTCTTTTCCCTCTACTACTAAATCCTTTTTAAGTCTGTTCGCTAATTTAATAGTGCTTTCTTTTATTGGTACTCTTAGTATTTTCTCTTGAATATTAGAGTTAAATCCTGCTTCTTTTTGTGTATAAGTTAAGAGTAAAGGTTTAATGTATTCTTTAATCTTTGAGTAGTCTACAATAGAATAGTCTTTAGCTTCTCCGTATGACGTGTAAATAGTTGCAGGAGTTCCAAATACTTTATGCCAATTATAGAAGCTCCTGAACGCTCTAAACGGTGTCTTGTGGCTAACATATAATTGATGGTATATCTGAGCGTTTGACTCAGGTAACAGCGTTCCAGTCATTAGAATCAAATCCTTTGTTATGTGCTTAGATAATTCTTTGACTCTCTTAGAAGGCTTTGGATAAGCTCCTAGTCCATGACTCTCATCTGCTATAACTAAGTCGAATCTACCATTAACTTTATGTAAAGATTCGTAATTGATAACTGTTAAGTTATAGGTGTGTCCTGCTGTTTTATAGTCTGATTCAATACTTGAGATAGCTTTTTTCTTAGTTACAAACAAAACATTGTTATAGTTCCTGCTTATATCTAAAGCTATGTGAGTCTTGCCTGTTCTTACTTCAAAGTTTAGAATCAATATACCCTTTTTTCTCAGTATATCAAAACCATCTTTTGAGGCTTTCTTTTGGTATTCTCTTAGCTCAAACATTGTTCTTTACTGTTATGCTTTCGCTTTCCTTTAATGCTTTCAGTAGTGCCTCGTTAAGGGTAGCAAATTTAATATACTTCCCTTTGCACGTCATTACTTTTACTTGTTTTATTAGTAGGTCATTTTTACCATATTCATTTTCTACTAATTCCATTCTGCTTATTTCAAATTTCATAATCTTAAAATATATCTTCGTTATTATCTTCCCATTTATTAGCTTCGTCTATCATTACAAAATACCTAGAGCTATCCCTTCTTTTATCTAAAGTGTACCCTTTTAAGTTGCACCACTTTTGAACCCATAATAAAAAAGCTCTACCAGATAGATTAGTAAATTCTTTATATTCTTTTATAAACTCCTCTTTCTTTTCTGTATTATAATATTTTACATTTGGCTTTAAGTTTCCATCCTCTATCCAGTCGTAAAAATCTTTGCTAGTGCTTTGTATAAATCTTTTGACGTCTGCATTAATTGATACTGTACTAGTCAATCCATTAATTAAAAACTTTTGAAGGTTGTTAATCATGTAATTATCAAAACTAACCCACTCGTTAGAATTCCACTCATCAAATAAAAGTTTGCCATATTCATCTAGTGGAGTATGGTTACCGTTAAAGAATTGATTAAACTCTATTTCGTGCCTCCTCCTATCGTGTGAATTACCAGCGCCATCTATTACGTAGTTAGTAGTTATTATAACTTTAGGAGAGCGCTCAAATGGAATAAATATTTCATCTTTGTTTTTTCTATTTACTGTTATCCCTTCTGTAATTAAACTAAATAAATTCTCGAAATTAAAATTCTTTTTTACGTCATCAAATGCTAGTGTCTGGGTATCGATATCCACCCTTTGATATACAAAGTCTGAGCGAGAAGGGTCGAAACTTTTACCATCTATTTTAACTACTTTTTTAAAGTAACATATTGCAGTTAACATTAAACTTTTACCACTCCCCCCATTCGGGTCATCGTTTATCTCTTGGTCGTTTAATATTATAGCTTTTTGGTCTGTCTTATCTTTAAAGCTGTGCATTAAATAACCTATCGTATTTTCTAGTGAGTCCCTTCTATCTTTATTATTATCTGAAACTTTAGAAACTAAGTCCTTAAAGTCGTTATCAATATCTTTGCTTTTGTTAAAATCTCTTTTTATTATTTGGTTTTCCCAAATGTAACCATCTATATCTACGTAGTCAATTAACTCTATACTATTTTTAGTTACCTCAACTACTCCATTAGAATAATATATAAACGAATTGTCTTTAGTGTCCTGCAACATTCTTAAATCAATACTATCTAGCATATTAAGATAAGAATCTTTAAAGAACTTTACAGAGCTAGTAAGATAGTTCCAAACATCCCACAGCTTTAAACCTTCTACGTAGTCCAGGATAAAGTCTTTTACTTTCTCTACTGATGAATTAGAAACTATATTAGATTTCACTCTAACAAATATCGGAGTTTCTGACTTCTCAGCATAGTACTTAAAGAATCCTTTAGACTGTAGGAATATTTTAAAGTCTGCATTGTTAATGTTTACTTTTGTTACTCCTTGCTTATTAACGGATATACTCCAAAAGTTCTCTATAGTTTCTTTTATCTCAGATATTATCTTCTCCGCTTCTAATGGCTGCACTCTTTTTAATAGCTCCTCCTTTACTTCTATTTTGCTCACTCCATTAGATAGCTTTCTCTTTACATCTATTATAGCTTTTGCATCTTCAAAATACTTTGTTTTAAAATCTCCTACCTTAGAGTATGCGCTTCTGTTTATATTAGTTACTTCATTAATCTTATTAGATAGATTAAATTGAGTTATCATGTAATCAATAGAGGTAGACTGATGTACCCCATAAGTATTAAAAGCAGAAGCTAAAATAAACAAATTGTTATTTATTTGTCCTTCTATTATTCCGTATTTTGACTCCCACCATTTCATAACTAAAGATATTATTCTAGCTTCATCGTTTACTGGAATAGTTGGTACTCTTTCAATATAGTTATATCCTTCTTTTACTTCTATTTTATCCCACAGCTCAGAATCTTTATTAATATAAATATCACTATCATAAGACTCATAGCATATTCTACTCACATTTTTATTTGCAGCATCAAAATACTTACTATTAAAATGCTTTTTTAATTCATTAAAATAAAGAGGATGTTCTTCTTTTGTGCATTTAGGTATTTTTACCAATGCTTTTAAGCCATTACCCGAAGGAGAAACGAAAACAGAATAAATATACTTATCTTTTTTTAATAGTTCTTTTTGTTCTTTTAAAACCTTTTTACTTTCAAAATTATCAAAATCTAAAACACAATAACCCGAATGATTAACTAAGCTGTTATCATTCCTAGAGCTGAACTCTCCATTAAACAATACGCAAATACATTTCTCTTTTAATTTATTTCTTTTCTCTTTGTTAGATTCCTTTCTAATCTTTTGAATAAGCTCTTTAGACTTTCCTATTTTCACTCTTTCCAGAGCTTGGTCTATTGTAATATAAAAAGCCACTCCTTTAGAATCGAATAAACTTTTATAAACTGTTATTTTCTCCATATTATTTTATAAAAAAAATCCCTATCAAAGTAGCCACATAGGAAGGGCATTCTAAGATAAGGATTTTTAACAATGTTTTGTGAGTTCCTATGTCACTTGAAGCACAAAGATAATACTTTTTTTAACATAGAATACTTTCCGCGCTTTATTTTTATTTACGTCGATTCATTTTTTAAAGTGACGTGCCTACATCCTTTGCTATCATTAGCTTTTTGAATATTTACGTCACTTCGTCGATAGATTTGCAGAAAAAAATATTTTAGTTGTAACTTTCACTTTATGAAAATCTCTCATAGGCAAAATAAAGTGGCGAAGCGCGGATTTGTAGGAAACATAAGGTCTAAGAGTACGACGATAAAAAAAGGGAACTCAATTAAGAACTCCCTTTTCTACTATACCCATTATTTAAAAATAAATCTATTACCTTCTTAAAAGGGCAAATCACTTTCTTCCTCAGCTTGTACAGTCGCTTTCGCTGTAGTCTGTGAATCGTCCTTTGTGCATCTCCAAGACTGTAAAGTCGTGAAATACTTTCCTTTCCATTCATTTGTTGATACGTTAAATTTTACGCTTACCTTATTACCTACTACGTTATACTTTTTAAACTGCTCTACCTTCTCCTGAGAGAATACTTCAAAAGCGTATAAGTTATTGTAAGTCTGGTCTGTTGTTACTAAGTAGGTTAGCTTTTGCCATGGTGCGCCATCCTTACCTGTTCCTGTTACTGTTTCTCCTATTTTAGTCAGAGTTCCTTTTACTTCTAATTCCATAATTTAATTTTTAATTGGTTACAAATATACTAATTTTTATCTATATAATTCCATTAGTTTAGTACATAGTTCATTGTGATAGCTTCTATATTCTTTATCTACTTCTATTACTCCTTTTATTTTATTGATTGAGTGGATAGCTGTTGCATGGTCTAGGTCGAATACTTGCCCTATCTCGGTCAGGGTTATTCTACGAACTTCGCGCCTTAAAAAGTATGCAGTAAATTGTTTAGCTCTTATTATATTAGCTTGTCTGTTCTTTACTTTAATCTTTTCTAGTGGCACATCAAAATAGGCAAATACTAACCTGCAAATATTGTCTATGTGTTTATCGTGGTTCAAATACATTTGTTTATGTTTTCTATAGACTTCCTCGTCTACTGTTCTTAAATAGGCTTTTATACCTTTATCTGTTAAATAGTGTGCTTGGTACATTGTTTTTAGTTTTTAGTTTTAAAAATTTCTTTTACCTTGATTTGCATCACGTAGTCCGCCTTTTGAACGTGCTTCTTTATGTTTTATTTTTCTATGTTCAGCAAGGTTTGAATACTTTTTTATCTTTTCAAAGTGTCTTTTCGCCTTATACGACATATTAGAATTGTGTATTTCATTTAATTCAAAATTTAATTCTGGATTTTTACCAGGCTTTTCAATTCTAAAATCTTCTGGAATATTTATTTCGTCAAGAATTTCATCAACGAAAGTTATTTTATCACAATTAAAATAATAAAATCTTAATATCCTGTGCTGTTGCCTTATTAATAAATCGCCAACCCTCATGTCATAATACCTTCCAAATTTAAGATAGGATTTCTTTGTTAATGTTCTTAGTAATGTTATCATAATTTTTTAAATAAGTGAATAAGTTTATATCTGTGTCGATTAATATTAGTTTTCTGTTAAGGTGTTTCTCTAGCCATTTGCCTTGCTTGTTATACCAGTCTAAGGCTTCTTTTTTAGTGTAGTAATACCTACTATACTCCTCTAGCTTTCCTCTACTATTATACACTTTATAAATGTAGGGTTTAAATCTATCCTCCTTTCTCATTCGCTTAGTATTGGCTGTTTGTTTAGTATAGAATCTCTGTACTCATTGTAGAACTCTCTACAGTCTTTAACTCTTTGTTCTATTAGTGCCTCCTTTTCTACATCTCTTTCAAATGAGATAGTAGTAACTCTTAGGAATGGGTCGTGTTTATCTACTTTGTGAATCTTATAGTTATCCCACTCTTTTAATAAGTAGTCAGGAGTACTAACCATACAATAAGCTAGTTCTGCTTTAGGCTTATCATAGAGCCATAAATAACCCCTTAACTGCCATTCGTAATCTTTATTATTTACATCCTCTGGGGATGCAGGAAATGTTTCTAAAGACCAACTAGACTTTATGTCTATTATTTTATCTTCTGCATTTATATCGCATTCGCCAGTTATAAACTCATTTGAGAGCCTTTCTGTATTCTTTAGATATAAAGTACCATGTACTTCGTTATAAAGGTCTATAGAGGTATCTTCTAAGTCTATTCCTTTGGTTAGGTATTTAGAATCTATTGTAGACTTGTATCCAAATAAATCCTCTTTTACAAGTTCCTTAATATAGGTCTTACATCCTGCTGACAATACCTCTGTTTTCTTACGTGGGTTTGTCATTATTTTACCTAGTGCGCTGCTTCTAATCTTCATAGTTCAGAGTTTTTAGTATAAAAGTTTTCTAATTCAAAAGCGTGGCTTTTCTCCATTAGTTCTATTCGTTCATCCATAGCAGCTATAATACGCTTACAAGTTTCTATTGTACTTTCTAGTAGTATTATTCTTTCGTCTGCTGTTTTTAGTTCAGTTCTTAAAATAGTTTCCATGTTATTTAGCTTTTAGTTTTTTACCTAATTCTGTTACCTTTTCTGCTTGCTCTTTTGTTAATTCAAATTGCTTTATTATAGTTCTTAAATCTCCTATACTAGCTTTTAACATCATTCCAGAAAGTTCGCCATCTGTTATCTTTTCTTTTTGCTTAGGTTGTGGCGCTTCTGTATCTGCATCTTTAGTATCGTCTATTAAAAACAAACCATTAAGAGCATACTTTCTAGCATAACTAGAGGAGCTGCCGAAACTTTGTGCTATATCCATTCCCTTCTTATTTGGGTTAATTCCTGCCTGAGCAGATACAGCTACCTCTTGGTCTTTCTCATTCTTTATAGTTGCTATTGCTTCTACAAATATTAAACCTCCGACCTCTAGTATATTATCGGAGATATACAAAGTACATTTATTCTTTTTTAAGAGTGGTTTAAGAGCCTCTAAGACATCTTCACAGTTTCTATACTTGTACTTACCAAAAGAATTGTATTGGCTCTTAGGTGCTTTTAATTCGCTTTGAATGTTTAGTAGTTCTTTCATTTGTTTATGTTTTTATGTTTATTAATTTCTTTTTGTTCTTTTGCTTCACGCTCTGTTGAGTGGTGTGAAATATCTTTAATAGTGTAAGTACCGTTATCCCAAAAGTCAGTCGTGTAAACCTCGTATAAGTCCTTATGTACTTTTTGCATCTCGCAAAGTGAGTGAGTTAGTTTTCTTTTCATTAGTTAAATTTTAATTGTTTAGCCATTAATAAAGCGCCTACCAAAATATAGGAGTATTCGTGTCCTTCCCTTTGGTATTTTTCTTTAAAGGTCATAATCATAGACTCAATAGCTACACATTGAGACTCTGTTTTAAGTGTTGCAATACTTTTGCAAATTTTGTTAAATGATGTTTCCATAGTTTTATAGTTTAAAAGTTTTCAACAATATTATATATAAGTTTTGGAATAAAAAAATTTTTAAGTACTTATTTTAAAATAGGCACAAAAAAAAGAGCTAACAAATGAATGTTAACTCCCTTTCCAAACTAAACTAAACTACGAAAGCACAAATATAATACTTTTATTTTAGTTACTCTTTTTAATATGAATTTCTTTTGCCCTCTCTAGGATGTAAGTATCTACCTCTAAGTCTGCTTTGGTGTACATTCGTACCATTTCCTCAAAGCTGTACATTATATCGTGGGCATCCCTAATAGGAAAGTAAGTGCTGTATTCTATTTCGTCGTCTGAAAGTTCTATACGTGTCATTAAAAATAGTGTGTTATATGTGAAACTCTACCCATGTCTTTAGAATGTAGAAAACCTTCGCAAGCAACCATATTATTATATCCGCTTTCTGCGTGCCAAAGGTCAGCACTACTAGGGGAGCGTAAATAGGTTACATTGCAGCCTGTGAAATCTTTACCACTTTTAAACTGTGTTTTGTCTTGGTGGTGTACGTGGTGCAAATAAGCATATCTAAATTTAGTACTTGCCCACATCTGAGGCTGCTCGTTTGCCATTTGTAAAGGTAGGTTTGACATTTTACCTTTGTGTCCATGTTCAAACTCTAGCATTGAATTGTGAAACTGGTAGTACTTTCTATACTTTGGACTTATGTCGAATGTAATATTTTTACTCTTTCTAAACCATGCAGACAATACAGAAGCTAAAAGGCATCCGCTCATTTCATCGTGATTACTAGGGCAATGTATTATATCTACATCTGCAACCTGCATACATAACTCTATACATTTAATATAACAGTCTTTAGCAATGTTAAAGGCTTTAAACCAATTAACATCCGTATCCTGTGGAGTGAATTTAGTAGTTGACCTAGAAAGATTATCGGTATTAAGTACATCGTTACCTATTACGAATACAACCTTTTCAATGTTAAAGCCTGAAGCCTTTTGAATAAGTCCTTTAGTTCCTTCTATTGCTCTTTCTACTGCTATCTTACTGTTATAGTCTGCTCCTGTTAAGTGAGCTTCTGCATACTTGTTTATATGTAAGTCAGCTATATCTATAACTAATAAATGCCCATCCTTTGACTTGCTCCGTTTTATAGTTGGATACTTTGGCGAGTATTGTTCAAGCTCTTTAATTAAGTCCTCTGCAAATTTGTTCTTTTCTTCTGTCTTAAAGTTAGGATTCTTAAAGAATAGGCTACTCTTGTCTGTCTTGAGCCATCCATGTTTAACATCGTCGGGGTTTATCCCTGCTGATATACTTTCTTCTTTTATCCTTCTGTACTTTTGGATAAGGTCAAACTCGTCATCTTTTAATCTTAGTCTTGTAGTATTTCTATGCTGCATAATCTAGTTTTAAATTTGCGTAAATATACAAAATACTATCTAACATAATTACGCCTAAGAATAACAAAGAATAAAGCAGCTAGTAAGACTACTATTATAATCATAAAGCGGTTATCCTTCTCTATTACTTTAATCTTATCTACTGGAACTAATACCTCTCTAATTATTGTATCTCCTTTACACTCTATTTCGTGGTAAATCTCTTGTCTTAGGGTGTCATAAAAGTACCTTAAAAAGACTTTCTCATTGTTTACTACTGTTATACTATCGTGCCTGTAGAAAGTCGCTGTAGTGTCGTGTATGTAGCTTTCTACTATTACAGTATCAACTACCTTAATAGTGTCTTTAATTACTAAGCCATGTTTATAGGCGTAATTCTCTGCTCTCTTTACTTTTCTATTAAGTCTATTTTGTGGATTGCAAGAGGTTAGAAATATTAATATAAGTAGTAAGCCTTTCACTTTCTTAACTTAGCTACAGCATCTACAACAGCTTGACCGCCTATGTATATAATTGCTACATCTACCCAGTCATTAGAAGCTATCATTCCAAAACCAACAAAGAAACTAGCTACAATAAATACGCTTAATTTCTTGCTAATAAAATACCCTAAGAATTTATCTATCTTTCCTTTCATAATTAATCTATTTGAAAATGCGCTCCGTCTTTCTTCCAAAGGTCATAACCCCAATTAAGGATAATGCCATAGTCGGAAGCTGTTTGTATTAAGTGTCTAGCTATTGGCTCTAGGTATTTCATCTCCCACGATGCTCTACCATTGTTATCTATTGCAAAGATGTCGAATGCCTTGCCTGTCATGTGGTAACTTTTAAGAGTCCAAGTGATACGGCTCTTGTCTGGTCTACCTTCTAAGTCTGTTATGCCTTTTTCTATTAATTGCTCAGTAGTACGACCTCTAGCATAAAGCTCCTCTTGTCTGCGAAAGGTTCTAAAGCCACCATCTCTAGGTATTCCAAAATCATAAGGCGAGTGTTTAATTCCTTCCTCTAAAATAGTGATAAGAATAGGCGAAACATATTCTAAACGGTCTAAACTTCTACTGCTGAATCTGTACATTATATCTTTAATTCGTGAATAGCTGTAATAATTCTTAACTCCATTGCTTGCATCTTGCCTGTAATATCAGTTATAGATGTGTCAGACTTTTCTCTGTTTTCTTTGACTTCATCTTTTAAAGAGTCTAATCTTTTATGGAGTACTTTAATGTTCTCCTCTGACGTTTTTTCTCTTTGACTAAGCAAACTAACCGAGCCTTTAATTTTAAACCAAAAAGCAAACGCTCCTCCTGCTGCACATCCTATACTAATCAAAGCATTTAATCCTAATGTTATCCCCTCTGCTTCCATTCTTATTGTTTAAATTGTTTCTATTGGTGAACTCCATTTGTCGGTAGTCATTAATTCTAAGCATTCGCTGTGTGTATAAATTCCTACTGGTATAACTTCACCATCTGCAATAAATGTAGGCTCGTGTCCGTCTTGCCACTTAATTATAAATTGAGTTTCATCTATTGACTTTCTAACCGTACTTGCAGACGTTTGTCCTACTTGTGAAAAATCAATTAATCCAACATCTGTTAAATTGATAACTGCGTATGTTTTATTATTGTGCATTTTATATTGTTTTAAGGTACGTCCGGAACAACC
>Ga0233412_10000336_pt1 | contig 27658 bp, 45 predicted proteins | sample Na_anoxic_4_MG_FD_180667 | JGI IMG/M metagenome (GOLD analysis project Ga0233412, IMG submission 180667) | Seawater microbial communities from Saanich Inlet, British Columbia, Canada - Na_anoxic_4_MG | ecosystem: Environmental > Aquatic > Marine > Inlet | place: Canada: British Columbia...
ATAGAATAAGTAAATTATGAGAGTATTAATAATATTATTTTTTATTGTTAGTTGTGGAACTTATACTCCTAAACCAACTATAAAGCACGTTTTAGCTGTTACTTCTGAAGGTGATACTTTGTTATTACCAATAGATAGAATACGTCCTAATATATATCAATCTATATACCCTATCTATGGTAGAAATTGGGATTCTTATTACTATAACGGATGGCAGTATAATACTAATATTTACTCAAATCATAGAAATTATGAACCTAGTTCTAATGCTAGTTCTAATAATAGTTTTAAAGCTAAACACGAATCTAAAGATATATCAAGGTTAGATGTAAATTCTGAAAAGGTTAAAATAAAGAATTAATAAATGAATCGCATAAGTAAACATATAACCTACAAAGAAGCTACAAGAAGTGTCACAGCTCTACGTTTAGGTATTGAAAATAAACCTAGTGAGTATGAGCTTCAGAATATGGAATTAATAGCAGAGAAAGTATTTGAACCTCTTAGAGAAGCTGTTAATAGTCCAATAAAAATTAACTCATTTTATAGAAGTGAAGAACTTAATAAAGCAATTGGTGGAAGCAGTAGAAGTCAACATTGTCAAGGTAGAGCTATTGATATTGATGATTTTTATGGTTATGTTTCTAATTCTTATATGTATTACTATATTAAAGATAATCTCGATTTTGATCAGCTTATTTGGGAGTTTGGTACAGATACTAACCCTGATTGGGTACACGTTAGTTATGTAGATGGTGACTCAAATAGAAAGAGATGTTTACTTGCATATAAGGAAGATGGTAAAACTAAATATAAAGATATAAGTAATGTTTAAAATATTATCAAAACTATTTGGAAATGCAGGTGGAAATGTAGCAGAAAAGATTTCTGGTATAATAGACAAGCATACTTTTAGCAAAGAGGAAAAAGCTAAAATGAATAAAGAAATGGAGCAAGTTTGGATTGATGCAGAAGCAGATATACAAAAGAATGTTACTGAAAGATGGAAGACAGATATGAATAGTGATAGTTGGTTAAGTAAGAATGTTAGACCTTTAGTTCTTATATTTCTAGTTGTATCTACAGTTCTTATGGTATTTATAGATGCAGGAGTTATTGCATTTGAAGTAAAAGCAAGTTGGATTGACTTATTACAATTAGTACTTATAACGGTTATAGGAGCTTATTTTGGAGGTCGTAGTGCAGAGAAATTTAAAAAGTAATGGCAAAGCTAACCACAAGTAATTATCGTTCCTCTAAACGCACTAAAAGACCTGGTGTACATTCTAAGAATGCTAGTAAGGGTCAAGTAAAATTCAAAAAAAAGTATAAAGGTCAAGGCAGATAAATATTTTTTTATATATTTGATCTTGCTAATAGCTAAACTTGCACAACCTAATAAAGTTGGACGGTGCTTGGATCAGGTATTACTTTCTTTCTTTTTTACTAGGTTTTTTCTTTCTTTTTCTTTTTACTCTTTTTCTTTTTCTTTCTTTTAATTATAATTTATATCTTAGTGACTATGAGAAAGGTATCACGCAAAAGTCTTGTAAAGAAGTTAGACACTATATTCTCTATATATATAAGGCTTAGAAAAGCTAATAAACTAGGTATAGTATCTTGTTATACTTGTGGAAAGAAAGCATATTGGAAAGGTGAAGGAATGCAGAATGGACATTTTATGTCTAGAAAATCATATTCTACAAGATGGCTAGAATTAAACTGCCAAACACAATGCTACTCGTGTAATGTGATGCGATATGGTGAACAATATAAGTACGGATTAGAACTCCAAAAAGAATATGGTAAAGACTTACCAGAACAACTGCTTATACAATCTAAACAGATAAAAAAGTTCTCCAATATAGACTTAGAGGAGATGATAAATAAATATCAAAAACTAGTTGATAAAAGAAAAAAAGAATTATCTTTATAGTATTAATCTGTTTATTTCAGGTCTTAGTGATTTTGTTTTGAAGGGGGAATTAATTTTCCTCCTTTTTTTTTTGCATTTGTTTTATTAACATTTTTTAATTAACTTGCTAAAGTATTGCAATAAAGCAATATATTAAAAACAATTATATGACCCATAAAGAAGATTTATTAAGGCTTTTAAAAGCTGAAGTAGAGCAACTAAGAAAGCACTACTTAGAGAGTGATGCTAAGATCAGTAAACTTGAGAATAGCATAAAAGACAAAGACAATTTAATCGAGTCTTTAGAACTTCAGATTAGAGAACAAGAAGTTAAAATGAATTATTATGAAATAGGTATTAACATAGTAGATGAATATATAAAATGAAAAGTAAAATAACACATATCGACCCAAAAGGTACTTGGTCAAATGCATCAGGTACTTTTAACAAGTATCAAGTATCATTAGCAAATGGAAACTCTTATGGCTTCTTAGCAAAAGGAGAATTTAAAAAGAAAGTGGGAGAAGAAGTAGAATATGAAGTAACTAACAAGGAGTATAGTACAGCAAAACTTATATATCCTAAACCACAAAATAACTTTACTGCACAGTCTGTATCTAAACCACTTGACACGCATAGTAGTATATTAAGACAAGTAGCTTTTAAAGGAGCTATAGAACTTGCTTCTTCTGGCAAGATAAACATTCAAGAGATAGAAGAATTTACAAATACATTTAATAAAATTTTAAAATAATAAATATGGAAATTACAGGTAGAATTAAAAAGATCAATAGTACACAAACAAGAGGTGCTAAAAACTTTAGAACTAGAACTATGTGGCTTGTTACTAATGACAAATATCCTCAAACATTACAAGTAGAGTTCTTACAAGACAAAGTAAATCTATTAGACAACTTTACAGAAGGTTCTTTTGTTAGAACAGCTATAAACCTAAGAGGTAGAGAGTGGGAGAATCCACAAGGAGAAGTAAAAGTATTTAATAGTATTGAAGGTTGGAAGTTAGAAGATGATGTAGAGCAAGTAAGTGCTTCACAACAGAGTCCTGATAGAAACAATGACTTACCTTTCTAATGACTGCTGAAGAAAGAAAAAAGACTCCTGTCTATTCAGGGGTCTTAAATTATTTTCCTGATGCTATTTTTGAAGTGGCAAAAGTTTCTTATATTGGTAATCAACAACACCATCCTGATTTACCTTTACATTGGGACAGAAATAAAAGTACAGATGAATTAGATGCTTTAAGCAGACATTTAATAGAAGCAGGTAAGATTGATAGTGATGGTGTAAGACATTCTGCTAAGGTAGCTTGGAGAGCTTTAGCGAACTTACAAAAAGAAATAGAAAACAATAATTAAGATGCTAATAAACTTTGACCAACAGATTGATAAATTAAAACAAATAAGGTCAGGTAAAATAGTAGAAGGTTTAGGATTAGGATTCCCAGAAATAGATGAATACTTTAGATTTAAACAAGGTAACTTTTTAGTATGCTTAGGTCACGCTAATGTAGGTAAGACTACTGTGATCTTGTATCTAATGCTTTTATATTCTATAAAACATAAAGTTAGGTGGCTTGTATTTTCAAGTGAGAATGAAGCACATAGTATTATCAGAAAGCTAATAGAATTCCTAGCAGCAAAACCTATAAATAAAATACCTGAAGAAGAATTTGAAAAACACAAAAAATTTATATTTAATACTTTTAAGATAGTTGATGCTAATGAGCTTCATACATACAAGACTCTCTTAGAATTAGCTACAAGTATTAAGAAGGCTTGGAACTATCACGGATTCCTTATAGACCCTTATAACTCTTTGATGAAAGATAGAGAAATGTTAAAAGGCATTAACTCTCACGATTATGACTATGAAGCAACTTCTGAAATAAGATTATTCTGCAAGACTTTTAATGTAGCAGTTTGGTTAAACACTCACGCAGCTACAGATTCTCTAAGAAAGAAACACGGTAATTCAGATGAATATGCAGGACATCCTATTCCACCTATGGCTAGTGATGTAGAAGGTGGGGGGAAGTTCGTCAACCGTAGTGATGAATTCTTAGTCATCCATAGATATACTCAACATCCTACAGATTGGATGTATAACCATATTCACGTTAGAAAGGTTAAGGATATTGATACAGGAGGAAGACCAACTCCTTTAGATGAACCTATAAAACTTAAATCAATACTTAACAATGTAGGATTCCAATTAAATGGAAATCATATAATAACGCCAACTATGACAGAACAAATAAACTTGCCATTTTGAAAACTCCTGTAGAATTAGCGTATGATAAACATAAACAATGGGTAGATATAGTATCAACCTTTGGAGGATTAAATAGAGAAGAATGTGAGGATGTAGTTCAAACTATGTATATTCTGCTAATAAAGAACACAAAGAAAGGAATAGATTATTTATATAAAGATGAGATTAACTATTATTATGTTTTTAAATTACTAAGAGGATTATATGTTGATTTGATTAGAAAGAAAAGTAAAGTTAAATTAGTCAGCTTAGAAAACATTGAACCTGTTACAGAAATAGATCACAACAATTATGATGAGATTTATAACAAGCTCCAGGTGATTCTAAAAGATATGTACTGGTACGATAAAAAAGTATATGAAATCATAGAAGATGGTACTAACATAAGTGAGCTATCAAGAAAAAGTAAAATAAGTTATTACAGCTTGTATAATACTTATAAGAAAGTTAAACAAATACTAAAAGATAATTTATGAAACTAGGAAACTTAGTAGAACTTATAACGACATACACAGGAATAAAATACTTAGTAGATACTTACCATAGTATAAGAGGAACTAAGTGTAATTGCGACAAGAGAAAAGATGCTTTGAATCAATTTAAAATAGATAGAAATGGTATTACAAAAGTTTAGTCAGGAGGATTACGATAAATGGACAGACTTTAAGGCTGCCAATGGTAAGAGCATTAATAGGAAAGAACAGGAGCTAATTGCTAAACTACATTCCATCTATCATAAGCATAGCTACTATCTTCCTTGCACTTGTAGTCCAAAAACATATATAGCGTGGATAAAACAACTAAATGACATTTACGCTAATGGGACTGAATAAGATACACATATATGAACAGGCAGTTGTCAAAATGTTAAATATGGATAACTGGAAATTAAAATGGGCAGGTAATAGTTATAAGCATTATGATGCTATAGGTAAAACTCCTAAGGGTCACGAATGTGTTATAGAAATGAAGTTCAGGAACAAATACTATGAAGAAAAGATGTTAGAGGTTTACAAGTATGATAAACTTATAAGTATGGATTCCGAAATAGTAAAACTTTACTTTGTTTCAGACCCTAAAGGTAACTATCTATATTGGTTAAACTATTTAGATATGCCAGAACCTGTTGAGATGTATTGTCCTGATACTACTATGTGGACTAAGAAACGATTACTAAAACCTGTATATCTTCTAACAGAACAACAAGCAAGTATAGTAAATACAGAATCAGATAATTAAATTTTGTTAATAACTCTAAATGAGTTATATTAGCTTGTATAAATTTTAAAAACAAAATTATGAGTGAACCAATAAGTAATGAAATATTTGAAACATTTAGAATTCAAGAAAGAGCTAAAGAGCAAGTCAAAGCTGTAAAACTTCTAGCACAACAAGGCTACACCATCTTAGATTTAGAAGGTAACATTATTAATAGAGAAACTATTAAGTTAGATCAGAGTAAGAGACCTATCTACGATTATTCAAGAGCAAGAAAAAAATAAAACATTTAAGATGAAAAAAAGACAATATAGATCAAATCAAGGTAGAAGTCCTGAAAAAGAAGAACAGATATTTAATGTTCTAAAAGCAGGATTCATAGCATTAATCATAGCTAGTATTAGTTACATAATACTTAACTAATGACTGTATTCCAAAACCAAGTGTATGAAGCTAACTTTAATTATATAGGTCAAGCTCTAGTTAAAGCATACGACACTAAAAAAGAAAATAAGCAATCTACTACTGAATTAGGTAACCTTATTAAATGCTTAAATGAAATGCATATGTTTGTAGCAGGTCTTAGAAACGAGGTACAAGTATTAGACTTTAAAATAAAATTAGCAGAGTCAGATAAACTAAGAGCTATAGAAAGAGCTAGAAAAACAGAAAAACTATTAAAATGATAAAACTATTAGACGGTAAAAACTATGATCATAAAGAACTATTATCTAAGATGGATGACGATTCTTTCTACTATGGAGAACTAAACAGATTGGCATTAAGCAGTTCTTCACTTAAACTACTACTATCAAGTCCTAAGACTTATAAGCACGTTACTAAGTATGGTAATCCTGAAACACAACCTTTAAGAGATGGGTGGTTATTTCATACAGCTATATTAGAACCTCACGTTTTCAATGCACAAATATTTGTAGATGTTGCAAGTAAGAATACTAAAGCATATAAGTTAGCTAAAGAGGAACACGGTAAAGTATTTACAATATCAGAAAAGAATAAAGCTGAGAAGTTAGCAGATGCATTCTTTAGAAATGAACACGCACTTAAACTAATAACAGACTGTGAGTTTGAAGTTCCTGCAATAGGAAACGTATGTGGATTTCCATTTAGAGGTAAGGCTGATGTTCTTGGAAAAGATAGAATAGTAGATTTAAAAACTACAACAGACATAAAAGGCTTTCCTTATGCTGCAAAGAAATATGGATATGATGTTCAATGTTATTTATATTGTTCTCTCTTTAATGTGGGATATGAACAATTCAAATTTTTAGTAATGGACAAAGGAAGTTTAGATATAGGTGTATGGGATTGTTCTGAAGAATTTTACTTAGAAGGCAAAAGAAAAGTAGAGAAGGCAGTAGATATATTTGAAACCTTCTTTATTAATGGAGCTTCTTTAGATGATTATGTCTTGACAGGTGAATTATGAAAGAACTAATTGGTGACATAGACATTATAATAAATGCTATAGATATGGGAGATAATGAAGATGCTATTAAAATGCTCCAGGAGATACAAAGAGAATTAAAAATTAAACTATTACTATTATGAAAAAGAGAGCTTTAGATGTAGCAAGACAAGTAAGTAACCTTGCAGAGTTGAATCCATTTGACAATACAAGACAAAGAGAGTATGTAGAAGCTAGAGCTTTGATCTGCTTAATACTAAATAAATATCTGGGAATAGGATTATCTAGAATAGCAAACTTCTTCAAGGAGAATAAAAAGGATATGCATCACGCAACTGTATTACACTTAGTAAGAAGTTTTGATACTTACAAGTTCTACAACAAGAACCTAGACAAGTGGTTAGATGTTATTGTAAACGATATTGATGATGTGGGAAATGCAAACAAAAGAATGTTAATTAAACATCGTATTAAATATCTTACTAATAAAGACATAGATGAATTAGCTCTCTATACAGAGGATATGTATAATAAAGTTTTACAAAAAGAAGAAGTTAGTTGAATCACTTAGATTTATTTAGTGGCATTGGAGGTTTTAGTCTAGGACTTAAAAGAGTATTTAATATTAAGCATTCTTATTTTTCAGAGATAGATAAGTATGCAATAGATGTATATAAACATAATTTTAAAAACAGTACTTATGTCAAATCAGTTACAGATATTCGAGGAAGGGACTTGCCAAGAATCGATGTTATCACTTTCGGAAGTCCTTGCCAAGATTTTAGTATGGCTGGAAAGAGAAAAGGAATGGATGGCGAAAGATCAAGTCTTATCACCGAAGCAATTAGGCTTATCAAAGAATGCAGACCAAGTTTTTTTATCTGGGAAAATGTTAAAGGAACTTTCTCCTCAAACTCTGGCGAAGACTTTTGGGCAATTATCCAAACCTTTGCAAACATTGGGGACTATAGACTTGAATGGCAACTGCTTAATACAAAGTGGTTTCTACCCCAAAATAGAGAGAGAATCTACCTTGTCGGATGTCTTGGAGAAGGAAGTGGGAAACAAATATTTCCTATCACAGAAAACAGTAGAGAGATTAATGAGCTACAAGGACAACAAGCAAATACCTGTACACTCACAACAAGATATGAAGCAGGAGGAAATGGGAGCTACATTATTGAATGTGAACTCGATGCACAAGAAGAAATAAAAGTAAGATCTGCAACTAAATCTGGATATGAAATAGCTAAGGTGGGAGATGCTATAAATTATATAAATATAAATTCAGATACAAAAAGAGGTAGAGTAGGAAAACAATCAGCACAAACTTTAGATACAAACTGTTGTCAAGCTGTTATAACTGAACCTATAGTTAAAGCTGTACAGATAGGTAATTCAGAAACTTTTGGGAATTATGAAAGAGAAGGAGATGCTTTTACATTGAGAGCAGCAAATCCTAATGGTGTAAGATACAACAACAAAATAAGAAGACTAACTCCTATTGAATGTGAAAGGTTACAAGGATTTCCTGATAATTGGACAAAGAATGGTATGGAGCTTGGTGAAATATCAGATACACAAAGATATAAGATGTGTGGTAATGCAGTAACAGTAGATGTAGTAGAAGCAGTAGCTAAAAAAATTAAAGAATCATTGTGAACAAAAATTTAATTTATTTTTCGATATATAGATATACAGTTTTGATTAATCAAGTTTTTTCAAGTTATGAGTACACACGGAGGTAAAAGAGAAGGTTCAGGTAGAAAAGCAAAAACAGAAGAAATACAGCTTATTGAAAAGTTGAAACCTTTAGAAGACTTAGCCTTTGAAGCACTTAAAGAGGGGTTAGAGAAAAAAGACTTTAAGTTTGTTCAGCTTTACTATAATTATTTTGCAGGTAAACCAAAAGAAACAAGGGATATAACTATAAACGAAGATGTACCTTTATTCATTGATTAAATGTTTTCAAAAACAGAAGCAGTAATAAAACTTAGAGAATTAGGTAGTAGAATAAGAATAGTAAGAGGAGGTTCTTCTGCAGGTAAGACTATTGCAATTCTAATGATACTTGTTGACTATGCTATTAAAAACAAGAACAAAGAAATTAGTGTAGTAGCAGAATCTGTCCCACACTTGCGTAGAGGAGCTTTAAAGGACTTTCTTAATATACTTAAACAAACTAATAGGTATGATGATAGAAAGTTCAACAAATCAACTCTAAAGTACCAATTCAGTACAGGGTCTTATATAGAGTTCTTCTCCACAGACCAACCTGACAAATTAAGAGGAGCAAGAAGAACAGACTTGTTCATTAATGAGTGCAATAACATTCCTAGCTTTGAGGTGTATCAACAACTTGCAGTAAGAACATCAGGTACTGTGTGGTTAGATTACAACCCAAGTAATATATTCTGGGTAGATAAAGAACTAATAGGACAAGAAGATACTGACTTCCTCACATTAACATATAAAGACAATGATAGCTTACCATCTTCAATAGTAAAAGAAATAGAGAAAGCTAAAGTAAAAGCTAATACTTCTACTTATTGGGCTAATTGGTGGAAAGTATATGGACTAGGTGAGATAGGTAGTTTAGAGGGAGTATGTATTCCTGATTGGAAATATATAGATAGTATTCCTAATGAAGCTAGGTTATTATGTGGAGGATTAGATTTTGGATATAGCATAGACCCTAGTACGATTATCTTATTATACAAATGGAACAATGCTTACATATATGATGAGATACTATATCAAAAAGGAATGCTTAATAGAGACATAAGTAGATTTCTAAAAGACAATAGCATAACTACTCATCTATGGGCAGACTCAGCAGAACCAAAGAGTATTAGTGAGATCAGAGCTTATGGTCATAAAATATCAGGAGTTACTAAAGGCAGAGATTCAGTAGTCTATGGTATCAACCTAATAAATCAAAATGAAATATATGTAACCTCCAGGTCTAAGAATCTAATCAAAGAACTACAAGGATATATATGGGCAAAAGATAAAGAAGGCAATAACATACAAAAACCTACAGGATCACATCCTGACTGTATTGATGCAGCTCGATATTGTTTAATGATGCAATTAGAGAATCCTAACAGAGGTAGATATACTATTCAATGAAAAAGATTAATTTAATATCAGGAGGTAAGACTTCAGCTTATATTGCAGCTAATTATAAATCTAATTATAATGTATTTTCATTAGTAAGAATAGAACATAATAAATCTAAATTTAAAGATGAGAAGATAAGAAAAGAAGTAGAGGATAGAATACAAGCTCCATTTATAGCTACAGCAGAAGATGATATAATTATATATACTATCTTAGATTTAGAACAATATATAGGTAAGAAAATAAGTTGGGTAACAGGCAAAACATTTGATAAAGTATTAGATACTGCAGGAACATTACCAGACCCATTAAGAAGATATTGTACAACACAAATGAAACTAGAACCTATATTTGAATGGTGGAGACAAAAGATTAAAGAACCTGCAGAGTTTAGATTAGGTTTCAGAGCAAATGAACAGGGTAGAGCTAAAAGAACATTAGCTAAAACAAATGAGAATGGATGCTTAGAAATGAAAGCTATAGTAGGTAAAAGAAAAACTAGAAACAAGTGGGGTATAATAGAATGGCAAAAACCTGTATTTCCTTTAATAAAAGATAATATATATAAAGATACTATTGAACAGTATTGGAAAGATAAACCTGTTAGATTTGCTTGGATGAATAATTGTGTAGGATGCTTTCATAAAAATCCTTTACTAATCAAAAAGATGCAATCTAAACATCCTAATAAAATAGAATGGTTCGCATCAAAGGAAAGAATAAAACATAATAAAGATGTTTGGTATAAAGAGAAGAACCTTTCCTTTAATGACATAATAAAATGGGATACACAAACTGAATTATTTGAATCTGACTTCACAGATTGCGATTCAGGTTATTGTGGGATATAAAAAATATTTATTAGAAATTGTTAATAATATAAATAATTGTTATATATTAGCTATGTAATTGCAACGAAGCAGTTATATAAACAAAACAAAAAAATGAACAAGCAAGTAAAATTTAAAAATAGTTTCAATTCAATATTTACAGGAACATTGGTAGAAACCTATTATTCTAAAAAACAAAACATTACTCATCACAAAATAATTGATAGAAGATTAATTAAGAAATCAGATATGAAACCTTTTATAATGAATGGTATTAATGTTATTAATATATCAGATGAGAAAACAATATTAGATTCACATATAATATAAACAAAATGACAATAGAAGATAAATTTAAAATTATAGATATAGAAGCAACCTTAAAAATGTTGTTAGTACATTCAGACCTTCTTGAATATCAAAAAGAATGGGTAGTAAAATCCTACAAACATATTTTAGAGTTAAAACAACAAAACGATATATAATGAAAGAGATATACGTTAAAAAGATAACTGCAAGTGCTTTAGAAATGCCTGTAGAAAAAAGAAAAGAATTAATAATAGAACTAACCAAATCACTACTAAAGAAATAATTATGTATAAGAAATTCTTAAAACAAGACCCTAATAACTGGAAATGGCTAATAGCTATTCACGTTTTTGTATATTCAATAATGTTAATTTTAATGATAGATTTATAAATAATTTAGTAATGTTTGTTTTGTTGAGAAAGGGGTAGCAGAGATGTTGCTCTTTTTTTTTATATATATGTCAAAAATAGTTTAGAAATTTCGATATATATATATGAAAGTAGAAATAAATGTGCCTAATGATTTAAAAGAAATCAAGCTGCACCAATATCAAAAGTTCTTAAAGCTCCAAGAAAAGAGTGTAGATGAGAAGTTCTTAGCTTCTAAGATGATAGAAGTCTTCTGTGGTTTAAAGCTAACAGATGCTCTTAAAATGAAAGTAGCAGATGTCTATGCTATTACAGGAATACTTGGAGATATGTTTAATCAGAAACCTAAGCTAGTAAAGAAGTTTAAAATGAATGGTGTAGAATATGGATTCATACCTGACTTAGATCAGATGAGTTTAGGAGAATACATTGACCTAGACACTTACTTAGGAGATTGGGAAAATATACATAGAGCTATGAATGTTCTATATAGACCTATCAATAATAAGTATTCAGAAAAATACAATATAGAGGAGTACAATATAGATCATCCTGAGAAGATGCAAAATATGCCAATGGATGCAGTTCTTAGTTCTGTGCTTTTTTTTTATCATTTAGGAATCGACTTGTCGAAAGCTATGATGAATTATTTGGAGGACAAACAGGAAACGAATTTAGTGCAATATCTCAATTCGGAAGCAAATGGGGATGGTATCAGTCAATTTACGGACTCGCTCAAGGGGATATTAGAAGATTTGAAAATATCACTAAGTTAAAGATGCACGAGTGTTTTATGATGCTATCATTTATGAAAGACAAAGCAGAAGCTGAAGCTAAACAATTTAAAAGTAAAATAAAATGAGTCAAGGAATAAGAGGTTTTTATCAATTAACAGAAACAATTAAAACACAACTATTATCTGATGAGAATGTAAATATTGTAACTACTGGAGATATAACTGAAATAGATTTATCTAAGCAAACTATATTTCCTCTATGTCATATTATGGTTAATAGTGTAAGTACACAAGAACAGGTACTAGCATTTAATATAACTGTTATGGCTATGGATATAGTAGATGTGGAGAAAGAAGCTACTACAGATTTATTTAGAGGTAATAACAATGAACACGATGTACTAAATACTCAATTAGCAGTTTTGAATAAACTTGTTATGGTTCTTAGAAAAGGTGACTTATATACAACTAAATACCAATTAGAAGGTGATCCTTCTTGTGAACCTTTCTTTGATAGATTTGAGAATCAGTTAGCAGGGTGGGCTTGTACTATGGATATATTAATTGAAAATGATATTACTATATGCAGCTAAAACAAACTAAAGACATATTAAACAAATTTGCTAAGTATGTGATACAACAATCTCGTACTAATCTTACTAAGAAGAAAAAGAATAGTTCTAAGTCTCTTTACAATAGTTTAGACTTTAAGTATAAAACAGTTAATGGTGGAATAGGTATTCAGTTCTTAATGGATGAATATGGTATTTATCAAGACAAAGGTGTAAGTGGAAAGAAAAAGAAATACAATACTCCTTTTAGTTATAAAGATAAAATGCCTCCTAGTTCTGCTTTAGATAAATGGTCAGTTAGAAAAGGTATAGCTCCAAGAGATAAGAGTGGAAAGTTCATACCTAGAAAATCTATAAACTTCTTAATAGCAAGAAGCATATACAACAAAGGAATCAAACCAAGTTTATTTTTTACTAAACCATTTGAAAAGGCTTACAAAGATTTACCAAAAGACTTAGTTAAAGGATTTATAAACGATATAGAAATAACAATAGAATGAGTACAATAATAAATGCAAGAAGTCCATATTATATAAAAGTAGAACCTGCTACAGGTACGCTTAGTTCAGCTTCAATGGAGCTTTTTATATATTCAGGAACTTTCACAACAGACAAACCTGGAACTCCACAGTACACTATAAGCAAAGATATTATAGGAACTAACAATTATGTTATATATGAGATAACAGAACTTATAAGAGATTATCTAAATACAGAGTATGCTAGTTTTGCTACAGATGGAGTATGGGTAGAAGCAGACATCACATTAACTAAAACAGTAGGAAGTGAAACACAGAACTTAGATTATCTTTCTTTTGATGGTTATGGCTATTTTGAGGATGGAGTAAATCCAAGAACTTTAATAGACCCAGTAAACACTTTAGTAGATTCAACAACTACAGGTACGACTACAGCTTATAAACTAATAGATAGTACACAAACATTTTTAACAAGTGTAGCAATAGGAGATACTGTTCACAATGATACAGATACTACACAAACTACAATAACAGCTATAGATAGTGATACACAACTTTCTATTAAGAATGATATAATGACTACAGGAGAAGATTATAGAATCATAGGTACTCCTAACTATACTCCTCAATATCTGCAATCAAATACTAAGATATATTTTAAACAAGGTACTGATATAGTATTTCCTGTATTTGCAGAAGTAGAACCATTAATAGAATTTACAACAGGAGGAGGAGCTGATGTATTTTGGGAAGAAGTAGAAGATTTCTGGAATTTATATGATGTTAGTTGGGGAAGCACTTTAAATGATATACAAGTAAACGACTCAACAGACTCAACACAAAAGATAGTCTATATCAGAATAACTCCTACTGATACTTTAATAACAGGAGATACAATTACTATAACAAGCTCAGTAGGTACTTCACAAGTAACAACAATTACACTAGAAGCAGTATGTGAACCTAAGTATCAAGAATTACAAGTTATATTCTACAATAAGTTTGGAGCATTACAGATTATGCCTTTCTATAAAAAGTCAGTAGATAGTATAAATACAAATTCAGATAGTTATAAAAGAAACCTAATGGACTTTGCTACTGATCCTACATACAATACAGAGAAACATCAAATAAGACAGTTTCACGTTACAGGTAAAGAAGCAATAACAATGAATACAGGCTTTATACAAGAGAGTTTTAATGAGGTTATAAAACAAATGATGCTAAGTGAACAAGTGTGGGTAGATAATGGAACAGAGGTTCTACCAATCACTTTAAACACTTCTAGTTTACAATTTAAGAAATCAGTAAATGACAAGCTCATAAATTACACAGTTGATTTTGGTTATGCGTTTAATAAAATAAATGATATTAGATAATGCAGAATATTCAATTATATATTGAGGGTAATAGAATGGATATGTTTAAAGATGAGTCAGTATCTCTAACTCAAACTATTCAAAATGTAAAAGACATAGCTAAGGTATTCACAAACTTTACTAAGACATTCTCATTACCTGCATCTAAAGGAAATAACAAAGTATTTGAACATTACTACAATTATGATATAGTAGATGGTTTTGATGCAAGAGTTAAAAAGGATTCTACTATTGAATTAAACTATCTTCCTTTTCAAAAAGGTAAGATCAAGTTAGAGGGTGTAGATATGAAGAACAATAAACCTTATGCTTATAGAATAACATTCTTTGGTAGTATAGTAGATTTAAAAGATGTTCTTGGAGATGATACCTTACAAGCGTTAGGGTGGTTAGATAACTTTAAAAAACCTTATAGTTCTGCAGGTATATATACAGGTCTAGTAAGTGGTTATGATATAACAGTAGATTCAGTTTCATATACTAAGGCTATGATAACTCCTTTAATATCACATACTACTAGACTATTCTATGATAGTACAAATAATACTGCAGAATATCCTGACCCTAATGGTGGAAATTTATTTGCACACGGTTCTGGTCAAGGACATCATCACGGTGTATATTATGGAGAGCTTAAATATGCTATTAGATTGCATTTAATTATTAAAGCAATAGAGGAGCAATATCCTGAAATAGAATTTACTACAGATTTCTTCAATACAAGTAATGATGCTTATTATGGTTTGTATATGTGGCTACACAGAAAGAAAGGAGATGTTAATGATCCTAATCAAGTTTTACAATATGAAGAATATGTAGATTTTGGTTTAGACACTACAATGACTAATGTGACATCACAAGGAGAAGAAATAATAGTAACTGGACATACTACAGGAAACAAACTTACTACTACATTAAATATAAGACCTAATTCTGCAGAGACAAGTAGATATGAAGTAGAGGTAACTAGAGATGGTTCTACATTTGCTACAGGAAGTGCTGAAAACTCAGACTTGCAATTAAATATGCAATTACCAAATGGAACATATAAAGTTCTATTAAAAGTAACTGAAGAATTTGTATTTGGAGAAACAGGTGTAGAGAATGCTGTTGATTGGGAGTTTTCTGACTTATTAGTTCCTGAATCACATACATTTGATGTAACACAGTTTACTGTACCTGCTGAGTTTGAGTTTTTACCTACTAAGCAAATACCTACAATGAAAGTAATAGACTTTCTTACAGGTGTATTTAAGATGTTTAATTTAACTGCTTTTGCACAAGATGATGGTAAGATCAAAGTACAAACATTAGATAGTTTCTATAGTGGAGGTACGAGTTATGATATAAGTGAATTCGTAGATATTGATTCTAGTCAAGTAGATATAGCTCTACCATATAGAGAAATACATTTTCAATATAAAGGACTAGGAACTAAGTTAGCATTACAACACGAGCAACTTAGTAATTCTGGTATAGGATGGGGAACATTAGAATACAATGCAAATAGTGGAGAAAACTTAGATGGAGGTATATATACAGTAGAAGCTCCTTTTGAACATATGAAGTTTGAAAGACTTAGAGATGGTAATTCAACTACTACAACTACAATACAAGTAGGATGGAGTGTAGATGATAATGATGATGCTTATATTGGAGAACCTATTTTATTTTATCCTATATATCAACAGAATCAAGATGAGATTAGATTTCTTACAGGAGAAGATACAGGACAGAATGATATAAATGATTATTATATTCCAAGTAATAGTTTTGCTTTATCTTCTAGTACAAGTGCAATAAACATAAACTTTAACGCAGAGTTAAATGAGTGGACAAGTGATGGTACATTTACTGATACTCTATTTGATGATTATTTTACAACTTACATAACAGATGTATTTAATATTAAAAGAAGATTGTCAAAGTATAAAGCATTCCTTCCATTAAAGATATTAAGAAACTACACATTAGCAGACAGGTTTGTAGTAAACAACAGAAGCTATAAGATTAATAGTATAAACACTAATCTAGGAACAGGAGAAAGTGAAATAGAATTATTAAACGAGGTATGATACAAAACATTTTAGAATTACTCCAAATAGTAAAAGGAGATACAGAAAACATAAGAATAGCTCAAGGTAAGTATAAACTTCCTGAAACATTTAGTGAAACATTTAAACAAATAAAAACAGAAATAAAATGGCTCAAAAAGTAGTAATAGATTTAGAAGCTAAAACGGATGCAGCAGTCAAAGAGATTGCTGACTTAAAGAAAGAAATAGCAAAGCTAAATCAAGAAGTATCATCAGGTAATAAAGATACTAAAAAAGGTTTAAAGGATGTAGAAAAAGCATCTGATAAAACAGCAGGTGGTGTAAAAAAAATAGGAGGTGCTTTAAAAGCAGCAGGTATAGGTTTAGCTATTGCAGCATTTGCTAAGTTTACTGAAATATTAAATCAAAATCAAAAAGTAACAGATTTCTTCTCTACTACATTTGAAGCATTATCTATAGCATTTAATGATTTCTTCAGTTTTATAGATTCAAATGCAGGTGTTATTATAGATGCTTTTAAAGGTTTGTTTAGTGATCCTGTACAATCAATTAAAGATTTTGGTAGTGCTATCTATGATGGATTAGTAGTTAGATTTGAACAATTTAAAGAAACATTAGGCTTTGTAGCTAAAGGTATAGGAGATTTATTTAAAGGTAATTTTTCTGATGCTGTAGATAGTTTTAAACAAGCAGGAAAAGAAAGTATTGATGTTATTACAGGAGTTGATAAAAGTTATGAAGAAGTAACAACAACAATAGGAGAATATGTTAAAGGAACTATAAAAGCTGCTAAGTCAAATGTAGAATTAGAAAAAATTGCAAGACTTGCAGAATCAGCTAATCAAGGATTAATTGAAAAGTACGATAGACAAGCAGAGCAGTTAAGACAAATAAGAGATGATGAAAGCAAGAGTTTTGAAGAAAGAATAAAAGCTAATGAAGATTTAGGTATATTGCTTGATGAGCAAGAAAAAGCTATGAAAGCTAATGCTCAAGCAAGAGTAAATCAAGCAGCAGTTGAACTTGCTAAAAATAAAGAAAATATTGATTTGCAAGTAGCATACCGAGAAGCATTAAACGAACAAGCTGCAATAGAAGCACAGATTACAGGGTTTAGAAGTGAACAACAAACAAATGTTAATTCACTATTGCGAGAACAAAAAGACTTACAAAATGAATTAGCTCTTATTGGAAAAACAGAAAGAGAAATAGAACGTACAGAATTACAGCAAGACTATGATGCTAAGAAGGCTTTGATAGAAAGAGAAATTTCAGATGAAGCAACTAAAAAAGAAATGTTAGCTAATCTTGAAAGTGATTATAATTCTAAAATAGCTGAAATAGATGATCAGGCTTTTCAAGAGAAATTAGTAAAAGCCCAAAAAGAAAGAGACTTAGAAAAACAAAAGATTAGAGATAAACAAATGGTAGTAGATGCTATTAGTCAATTTGCTGATGCAGAGTCAGGAATAGGCAAAGCATTACTTATAGCTAAACAAGCATTAGCATTACAAGAAACTTTATTAGATGTAAAAAGAATAACTTTTAAAGGATCACAAGCAATAGGAGAAGCAGGTGTTAACTCAGCACAAAACGTTTCTGAAAGTAGTAAAATAGGATTTCCTCAAAACATTATTACTATAGCAGCAGCGATTGCACAAGGTGTATCAATTATTAGGAGTGTTAAAAGTGCAGTAGGTAAAACAAAAGCACAGGCTTCATCAATGGCTTCATCATTTACTCCTAGTGTAGATTCTCCTTCTTCAACTCCTCCTGCATTTAACGTAGTAGGAACTTCAGGAGCTAATCAATTAGCAGGTGCAATAGCAACACAACAACAACAACCTGTTAAAGCATTTGTAGTTAGTAATGATGTAACAACTGCTCAAGAATTAGACAGAAATATTGTCATAGGTGCAACTATAGGATAAAATACAAAATATTAATTTTAAAACGATATATAAATATGAAAATAGTAGAACTTATTTTAGATGAAAATGAGGAGCTAAATGGAATTGAAGCAATAAGCATTGTAGAGAATCCTGCAATAGAAGAAGACTTTGTCGCTTTAAAAAGTGATGAAATAAAACTAGCAGAAGTAAATCAAGAAAAGAGAATCTTAATGGGAGCTTTATTAATCCCTAACAAACCTATATACAGAAGGAGTGGAGAGGATGAATATTATATATACTTCTCCAAAGATACGGTTTTAAAAGCATCCCAAATGTATTTAATGAAAGGCAATCAAAACAATTCAACTTTAGAGCATCAATATTCTCTAAATGGTTTGTCTTTAGTAGAAAGTTGGATAGTAGAAGATGATGTACACGATAAATCCAGGAAATATAATATGGAAGTTCCTGTAGGCACTTGGATGGGTACTGTAAAAGTAAACAATGAAGATGTTTGGAATGATTATGTAAAGACAGGTAAGGTCAAAGGATTTTCTATAGAAGGCTACTTTGTGGATAAAATGGAAAGACCTAAAGACGCTACTATAAACGACTTAGCACAAATAGAGGAAGAAGAAGCAAAGGAATTACTATCTACTATTAGAGGTATTATAAAAGGAGACAAAAGAACTAAGAGTGGAAAGAAAATGGTAATGGAGTCTTATAGAGATTATCCTGATGCAGTCAAGAATAATGCCAAAAAAGGTTTAGAACTTAATGAGAAAGTAAACAACAAATGTGCAACACAAGTTGGTAAGATCAGAGCAACACAACTTGCACAAGGTAAACCAATAAGTAAAGAAACTATAAAGCGTATGTATTCTTATTTGTCAAGAGCAGAAGAATATTTTGATCCAAGTGATAATTCTAAATGTGGAACTATAAGTTTCTACTTGTGGGGAGGATTAGCAGCTAAGAGATGGAGTGAGTCTAAGTTAAAAGAATTAGAATTAGCTTCTATGAAGATAAATGATGACTATGCTATAATAGATGATAGACTTGCATACTCCACAAAAGAGAAAGCTATAGAAATGGCTAAGGACTTAGGGTGTGACAAATATCACGAACACGAATATGAAGGTAAGATATGGTTTATGCCTTGTGAACAACACGAGCTTAAAAAACCTTGTCAAGCAGGATATGAGCAATATGGAATGAAAAGAAAGAATGGAAGATTAGTACCTAATTGCATACCAATTAAATAATTATGGATGATACTACACATAATGTAAGTCCACAAGGAGGAAACAGAGCTTGTCTTTGTTGGGATAAAGAAACCTATAGTATTAAATGCTGTGATGGTTCATTACACGCACAAGGAATAGGAAGTATAAATAGAAACTCATAAAATATATAAAAATGAATCCAATAAGTAAAAAAATTATTAACAAATTATCTCAAGAAGATAAAACAGAACTAAAGTCAGAAAAGATTGAACTTGCAAAAAGAAAACCACAATCTGTATTGTCAAACGGAAAAGCTATAGATAAAGCTCTTGCAAGTTATTCAGCAAAAATTGATAGGTCATATTTAGATTATACTAAGTCTTGGCAAAAATTTGACCAACAAATTGATTCTTTGCAATCAGATTTACAAAAATTTAATGAAGATATAAGAGATACAGAAGCAGCTTTAAGAGAATTGGGTATAAATGAAAATGCAGAACTTGAACAATCAAAAAAAATATCTTCTAAATTACAAAGAATATTACGAGATTATAAAAAACTCTATCCAAAAATATAATTATGAATCCAAGAACATTAAAATCAGTTTATAAAAAAATAAACAAACAAGAGTTAAAATCAGAAAAAGTTGAGTTAAATAAAATAGAAGATTTATTAAGTTCTTTGAGAAGAAGTGGAGAATATGACCCGTTTGATGAATTAGCACAATTAAACAAATTTGCTCAAAGGATAGAAAATGGTATCAGAAAAAAGCAACAAAAATTAGATGAAGTAGAAAAAGAAGCATCACGATTAAGACAAAGCGTTAAAGAATTAGGACTTGACAGAGAATTAAAAGTATTAAACGATATTGATAACGATATAAAAGTAAACAGAAGCAATATTAATAAAGTTTTAAAAATAGTTCAACAAGCTCAAATGAATGTTTAAAAATGCAAAATAATTAAATAAACTCGATATATTAATATGAAACCTATGGAAATGTTAAATCAAATCAAAAGCGTCTTGGGTGTAGAATTATCTACAGAAGAAAAAGTAGAACTTGCTCAAGCTAAATTAGAAAATGGTACTGTTTTAGAAGCAGAATCATTCGAATCAGGACAAGAAGTATTTATCTTAACTGATGATGAAAAAGTAGCTTTACCTATTGGAGAGTATGAAATGGAAGACGGTAAGATTCTAGTAATAGAAGAAGACGGTATTATTTCAGAAATCAAAGAAGGTGGGGAAGAAGAAGTTGTGGAAGAAGTAGTAGAAGAAGAAGAATTAAATGAAGAAGACAAATACGCAACTAAACAAGAACTTCAAGAAATCAAATCTATGGTAGAAGAAATCAAAGAATTGATGAAAGAAGGTAAAAAAGAAGAAATGCACAAGGAAGAAGAATTGATGTCACAGAAAATGACAGAACTTGCTTGTCAAGAAGATGAAGCACTAAAAGAAGAATTATCTAAACCTGCTTCTGAACCTATTAAGCATTCTCCTGAAGCAAAGCAGGAATTAAACAAAGTTGTTTACTCTCAAAAGAGAAACTTAACAACTAAAGATATAGTATTCAATAAAATAGCAAATTTCAAATAAAAATTAAATTAAATTAAATTATGGCAACTACAGTTTCAATTACAAGTACATATGCAGGTGAGTTTTCAGGGAAGTATATTTCTGCTGCTCTATTAAGTTCTCCTACATTAGAAAAAGGTAACATCGAAATTAAACCTAACGTAAAGTTTAAAGATGTAATCAAAAAGGTAGCAACAGATGCTAATGTTATTAAAGACGCTTCTTGTGACTTTAGTGATACAGCTACTGTTACTTTAACAGAAAGAATCTTACAACCAGAGCAATTCCAAGTAAACCTTGAGCTTTGTAAGCAAGACTTTATCTCAGATTGGGAAGCAATTTCTATGGGATATAGTTCTTTAAATGACCAATTACCTCCAAAGTTTTCTGATTTCTTAATCGGTCACGTTGCAGGATTGGTAGCAGAAAAGAATGAGCAAAACATCTGGGGTGGTGTTAATGGTAACGCAGGAGAGTTTGATGGAATCACAGTATTAGCAGCAGCAGACGGAGACGTTAACGATGCAGCTAACGGTGGTGAAACTGCTTTCAGTTCAACTAACATTATCAGTTTATTAGAAAACGTAGTAGATTCACTTCCTTCTGCAGTATATGGAAAAGAAGATTTAAAAATCTACGTTCCAACTATCGCTTGGCAATCATACATCAGACAATTAGGAGGATATGCTGCTAATGGTGTTGGTGGATCAGGTATTGATAACAGAGGTGGTTTATGGTACAATCAAGGTAATGCACTTTCTTTCGATGGAATCGAAGTTGTATTAGCTCCAGGTATGCCAACAAATCACATTGTTGCAGGACAAAAATCTAACATTTACTTTGGTACAGGTCTATTATCTGACCACAACGAAGTTAAGTTATTAGATATGGCTGACCTAGATGGTTCTCAAAACGTAAGAGTAGTAATGAGATTCTCAGCAGGTGTACAATATGGAATAGGAAGTGACCTATCTTTATTGACATTAGCTTAATAAATTGTTTAACATAGAGGGGTAGGTAAGGTTAAACCTGCTTACCCTTTCTTATAAAAATTATAATAATATGGCTTGTACATTAACAACAGGAAGAAATATACCTTGTAAATCTTCTGTAGGTGGACTTAAAACAGTTTACTTTGCAGATTATGGTCTTACTGTTACTGATAATGCCACAGATGCAGAAAAAGTAGATATAGGAGGAACTCCTGACTTTTTTCAATACGACCTTAAAGGTAGTTCATCTATGGAGACAGCAGTAAACAGCTCAAGAGAAAACGGTACTACTTTCTTCGAATCAACTTTAAATATTTCATTACAATTATTAGATAGTAAAACACAAGAAGAATTAAAGATTATAGCTTTAGGACGTCCACAAATCGTAATAGAGGACTATAATGGTAATTTCTTTTTAATGGGTAGAGAACACGGATGTGAAGTATCTGGTGGCTCATTCACAAGTGGAGCAGCTATGGGAGATGCATCTTCATTCTCTTTAACATTAACAGCTCAAGAAGTATCAGCTCCTGCATTCCTTGCAGATTCAACTGATGTAACTGACAATGTGAATGCAGCTAAGATTTCACCTGCTACTCCTAATAATGGATAATAAATTATTAAGTTAGAAAATTAAGGGGACTATATGTCCTCTTTTTTTTTGCATTTTACACAAAATATAGTTTTTTTTTCGATATATAAGTATGAAGATATTAACTACAAGTAGCTCTCAACAAACTATTGATGTTATTCCAAGACAATTTTTATCAAGCTATAAATTAATAGTGAAAGATGAAGCTACAAATGAGGAAGTTTTTAACGATGAAGTAACTGCTGTAGCTTATGATGATTACAGACAAATACAAGTAACATTTAACCCTGTTTTAAAAGAAGGTCGTTACTATACAATGGAAATTAGAAATAGATTAGTAGAAACTGTTATCTATTATAAAGATAAAATATTTTGCACAGATCAAACCATAAGTCAAACAAGTAACAACTATTATTCAATTAATGATGGTGAATATACTTTTGATAATACTTCTGGTTCTCACGATAACGATTACATAATAATATGAACGATTTAAGAATAGTAAATTTAAGCACTTACACGAGTCCTAAAATAAAAGAAGTTAGTAATAGAGAATGGATTTCTTATGGAGAGGACAACAACTACTTTCAATATCTAATAGACAGATATAATGGAAGTCCAACTAACAATGCCATAATAAACGCTGTATCTTCTATGATATATGGTAAAGGATTAGACGCTACTAATTCTAATAAAAAACCAGATCAATATGCACAGATGATTTCATTATTTGATAATGATAGTGTAAGAAGATTAGCATACGACTTAAAGTTAATGGGACAATGTGCAATACAGGTAATTTATTCTAAAGACAGAACTAAGATTGCTCAGATAGAGCATATGCCTGTAGAAACACTTAGAGCAGAGAAGTGTAATGAGAAAGGAGATATAGAAGCATATTACTATTGGAAAGACTGGAGTAAGATTAGACCTTCAGACAAACCTTTAAGAATACCTGCATTTGGTTTTAGCAAAGAATCTATAGAAATACTTTATGTAAAACCATACAGATCAGGATATTATTATTATAGTCCTGTAGATTATCAAGGAGGTTTACAATATGCAGAGCTTGAAGAAGAAGTATCTAACTTTCATTTAAACAACATACTTAATGGTATGAGTCCATCAATGTTAATTAACTTTAATAATGGTACTCCTAATGCAGAGGAAAGAAGACTTATAGAACAAAGAATATACAACAAATTTAGTGGGTCAAGTAATGCAGGTAAGTTCATATTAGCTTTTAATGATAATGCAGAGAGTGCTGCAAGTATAGAACCTGTTCAACTTAGTGATGCACATAATCAGTATCAATTCTTGTCGGAAGAATCTACTAAAAAGATAATGGTAGCTCATAGGGTCGTTTCTCCAATGCTTTTAGGTATAAAAGATAACTCAGGGTTAGGAAACAATGCAGAGGAGCTTAAAACAGCTTCTACGCTTATGGACAATACTGTTATAAGACCTTTCCAAAATCTTTTGATAGATGCTTTTGATAAAATACTATCATACAATAAAATCTCACTTCATTTATATTTTAAAACTTTACAACCTTTAGAGTTTACAGAATTAGATAATGTAGAGGATGAGGAAACTAAAGAAGAAGAAACTGGTGTTAAATTATCTAAAAAGAATCCAACTGACAAGGAGCATTCACAAATAGCAGATGATTTAATTTCTAATAGTGATGAGATGGGTGATGATTGGATATTAATTGATGAAAGTATAGCAGGAGAAAATGAAGATCAGATAAAAAACTATTTTGAATTTGCTACAGTTGTAACAGGAGATGCAAGAAAAAAGAGTAAACAAGATTCAAGTTTATTTAGAATAAGATATGCTTTTGCAGGTGACATAGAATCTAACACTAGAGAATTTTGTAGAAAAATGGTAAATGCAAGTAAGTCAGGTAAGGTTTATAGATGGGAAGATTTACAAGGACAAAAAGATAATAATCCTGGATTTGGTGTAGGAGGTAGAGAGAAGATGAATATTTGGCTTTATAAAGGAGGTCCTAATTGTAAACACGTTTGGCTTAGAAGGGTTTATTTAAAGAAAGGTAATAAGAAAATATCTGTAGGTAAAGCAAGAAAGATAATATCAAGTTTACCATTAGATGATAGAAAAGAAGCAAGATTTGAAGGTCCATCTGCTCCTAAAAAATATAAGAATCCAAAAGAGGTGGCACAAAGACCTATAGATATGCCTAATAATGGTTATAAAAATCCAAGATAAAGATAATAAATATGGCAACAGCATTATTCATAAAACCAATAGACATTAAAAGAAATACCATAATAGATGGTAATGTCGATGTAGATAAATTTATACAGTTTATCAAAATAGCACAACAGATACACGTTAGAAATTATCTTGGAAGTGATTTATATAATAAGATCAGTAGTGATATTGTAGCAGATACTTTGACAGGTGACTATCTAAGTTTAGTAAACACTTATATACAACCTATGCTTATTCATTTTGCTATGGTAGATTATTTACCATTTGCAGCTTACCAGGTAAAGAATGGAGGAGTGTTTAAGCATTCATCTGAAAATAGTGAAACAGTATCTAAGAATGAAGTGGATTATTTAGTAAATAAAGAAAGAGAGTTTGCAGAATACTATACAAGAAGATTTATAGATTATATGGCTAACAATCAAAATTTATTTCCTGAATATACAAGTAATACTAATGAGGATATAAATCCTGATAAAGATGCAACATTTAACGGATGGGTATTATAAAGAAGATTTACAGACCTAAAGAGGGGAATGTGAAAAAATTATTAACTTATTTAAAAAGCAATAATGGCTACATTAACAAGCACGAAAATAAAAAATACTTATGATGCGTTATTAAAGTCAATAGACAATGATGCAATAGGAACAACAGCAAAACAGATCACAGATGGACTTGGAAACATTACTCCATTATATGTATCAACAACACAAATAGGAATAGGTGTAACGCCAGAAACAGGATTAAATCTTCACGTTTTTGGAGATGCTAAAATAGGTAGCAATCTAACAGTCATAGGAAACTTAGTAGTTGAAGGAAGCACTACAACAGTAGGAACAGATACATTAACAGTAAAAGACCCTTTAATTGTATTAGCAAATAACAACACTTCTACAGATGCAGTTGATATAGGTTTTTATGGCAAATATACTCCTTCAGCTACTACACTATACTCAGGATTATTTAGGGAAGCTCTAACAGGTAAATATAGATTATTTAAAGACTTACAAGTTGAACCTACTACAACAGTAAATACAAGTGGAACAGGATATGCAGTAGCTACTTTAATTGCTAATTTAGAAGGAAACGTCTTAGGTAATCTTACTGGAAATGTTATAGGAGGTTCTATTTCAGGTACTACAGGAACATTTAGTGGAAATATAATAGTTTCAGGAACAGTCGATGGTAGAGATGTTGCAACAGATGGAGCTAAGCTAGATGGTATTGAAGCAGGTGCTGATGTAACTGATGCTACTAATGTATTAGCAGCAGGTGCAGTAATGACTACTGGTAATCAATCTATTAGTGGAGTAAAAACATTTAGTGACCAAGTAACTATACCTGCTACTCCAAGTGCAAGTACAGATGCAGCTTCTAAAGGATATGTAGATTCTGCTATAGGTGATAACAATGAACTATCAGAAGTATTAGCTAATGGTAATACTACAGGAGGAACTGATATAGATGTAAGTGCAGGAGATGATATAACTTTTGCAGACGATAGTAAAGCTATATTTGGAACTGATGGAGATTTAGAGATATATCATTATTCTATTACAGACCAAGCTCAGATAACAATAAACGGAGAATTAGATATAAGAGCTAATACTTTAAGTTTAAAATCGTATGTAGGGGAAACAATGTTAAGAGCATCAAGTAACGGAGCATTAAGATTATATTATGACGGTGTAGAAAAATTCATTACAACAAGTTATGGAGTAAATGTTACAGGAGCTATAAACGCTGACGATTATATCAGTATTGAAGGTGCAACAAATCCATATTTAAGAATACAAGATACTACTAATGAAGAATATTTAAATTTATATTCAAGTGATAATGAAAGTGCTATAGTTTATACTCAAGATACATTTAAAATATCTAGTGGTATTGACTTCTTAAATCAAACTCCTAGATTAACAATAGACAGTTCTGGAAACACAACTTTTTCAGGAGATATAATGCCTGCTGCAGAAAATTTATATGATATTGGTTCAGCAGCTACAAGATGGGAAGATATTTGGGCAGACCAAGTTTATGGTAGAAGTGTTTATGTAGATGACAATATATATCACAATGGAGATACAGACACATATATAGCATTTGCAGCAGATAGACAAACTTATTTAGCAGGTGGAGATGAATTTATAGATTTTAGAGAAGCTACTGAAAGTTATATAACATTAGGAAATAGTAATGATACAGATGCAAGGTTGCAAGGTGGTGCAGGTTATATATTTATACAAGGAAGTAATGGATATATAGGAATAAATGATGCTACTCCTTCATATCCTTTTGAGGTTTCTGCAAATACTTATATAGGAGGAACTTTAGAAACTTCTGGAAACTCAACTTTTGCAGGAGATGTAGCAATACAATCAACAATACCAAAATTAAGTTTTACAGATTTACAACAAGATGATTGGGATAT
>Ga0233412_10000337_pt1 | contig 27657 bp, 46 predicted proteins | sample Na_anoxic_4_MG_FD_180667 | JGI IMG/M metagenome (GOLD analysis project Ga0233412, IMG submission 180667) | Seawater microbial communities from Saanich Inlet, British Columbia, Canada - Na_anoxic_4_MG | ecosystem: Environmental > Aquatic > Marine > Inlet | place: Canada: British Columbia...
ACCTGGACTTGGATAACCTGTACTTGGATAACCTTTGAACCTCACTACTATATAATCTACATAACACGGTTCTACTATATAATATACCAATCGGTTTATATCAATTTGATAGTTACTTTAATCTATATAACACGGTTCTACTATATATTATATAAATAACGGTTACTTTAATCCACATAACACGGTTCTACTATATAAACTATATCAGAACAGACATTTTGATTATTTAGCAACTGAACCAGTATAAAAACTATACCAGAACAGATACTTATATATTATATACCAGAACAGTTAATGCTAACATAGTTGATACTGGTTCAGTATAGAAACTATGTTGGGACTGTTCACCTATAAGTCTTACCCTATATATACAATATTGATACTGTTATAGGTAAAAACCTTACTGAGACTGTTTAAATGGGGTTTAGATTATAATACTACTGTTGTATTATGTACTTTTCTTGGAATAATCCTATTTTTGGAGTAAAAACCCGTAAAAGTTGGTATAAACCCCGTGATTTTTGAGCCTCCAACGACAAAAACGGTTGAAAACTCTTGAAATAATACAATTTAAGAAAAAAAATACGGGAAAATTTTTGATACTTTGGAAAAAATGCCAAGTTTTACACCTTTCCAGTATTAAAAACCGAGAAAATTTTTCAACCTCCAGGAAAATTTTTCAATATCTGGGTATTAAGCACCCACCAATCATGACAAAAACCAGGAAAATTTTTCAACCTCCAGGAAAATTTTTAAGCCTATAATAACCCTATACAGTGTTTAAAGCCTTATTCAGTACAAAAACTTTTCTTAGTATTACACTTTCTTAGTATTAAGATACTTTCTTATTCTCTTATTAGTATATATTATCTAATTGTTAAAGTAAGTTGTTCAAAATGGAGTACGAAAAGTAAAGATCTTTTTTATACCAATAGTACGGATATCATTGGCTCGTACAAGCCCATAGAACGCCTTTAAGACACTTTTATGTATTAATAGTATGTTAGTATTATTATTGTTATAGTAATGCCTTAAAACGTCTTAAAAATAAAGTTAATATTTTTCTTGCTTATGTGAAACCTTTTTTAGATATTGCAAGTATAAAAAATATAACAAAGCAAGTATAACACTAACGAAAAATAAATTAATAAAAACTTGCAATTGTAAAACCTTTTTAAGATATTGCACGTATAACAAGTATAACAACTAAACAAAGTAGCTTATGAACATTTACGAAGAAGAATCAGATTATAGAAAAATCCTTACTGAGTTTATCGGAAGGTCAAAAGAAATAAATGCTTTGAGTAATTGGAACGATTTGATGTCAGTTGTTAAAAAGATAGAATCAGAAGTTTTAGATGTGATTATCACTAAATCTTCATGTTCTATTATTACCAATGATAATATGTTTAATTGTGCGTTAAGAGATACTGAATATGGGAACAAAAATGAAATGGTGTTTATTTGCTGTATTAAATACATTGAGAGTAAATAATAACTTTATTTTTAATGAGTTAGTATTACTCTTGCTATAATAATACCTTAAAAATAAAGTTAATATTTTTCTTGCTTATGTGTAACCTTTTTAAGATATTGCAAGTATAAAGAATATAACAAAGCAAGAATAACACTAACAAAAAATAAATTAATAAAAAACTTGCAATTGTAAAACTTTATTAAGATATTGCACGTATAACAACTAAACAAAGTAGCTTATGAAAACTTACAGAAAATTAATGTTAACAGTCAGATACAACAATAATAAGGCTTATAGTTCTATTATTGGTTCAGAAAAGCAAGGTTTACACCTTCAAAAAGTTTCTGACTTAAAAATGATGTTTTATGGTACTTCTTTATACAGTGCTATCTTAGAAGGATTAAAATATTAAAAATAATCCTTGCAATTATCAAAGATATTGCATTCATAGGTTAAGGGACTTACCTACAAAAAGTCCCAATTTTAGAAAACAAAAAGATCATGAGAAAAAAATATAAAGTAAGATTTAATTTAGGAAAAGGAAAAAACTTCATGTTTTGGCAAGTAATAAATACAGAAACAGGTAGTTTTAAGTATTACAATCCGTCTAAAGTTTCAATAGTAATGAGTAACTGTTTTTTAAGAAACCAAAAAGCTACTGCTAATAAAATTTTTAATGGTTCAAATAAGTCTGTTTGTGCTTGGGTTGAATGTGACAACGTTATTATAGTAAAAGATAGCACTTTATCTTATAATAGTTTTAAAGTGTCTTACAATCCAAGAAAAAGCCCAAATTGGCAAAATAACAAAGGTGAAAATATTGATAGTCTTAGCATTAATTGCCTTTATACTGTTGACACTTCTATTTTTGCTGGTAATAAAGGGAGACAATTATTAATGGAAATTTAATTAAAATAATCCTTGCAATTGTAAAAAATTTTTTAGTAATTGCAAGTACAATAAGCATAGGTTAAGGGACTTACCTACAAAAAGTCCCAATTTTAGAAAACAAATTTTATTATGATGACAAGAAAAGAATTTAACTCAAAAATGAAAAGTTTAGCTGGTATTATTTCTAACATTACAAATCACAGCTTTGGCGAGTGCATAAGTGAGGCGTACAGCTTAGGAGACATGGCGTACTTTGATGCTCCTTTTAAGGAGGTTGCATCATTCCAAACCAGGAGGATAGATCACCTTGAAGTAAACAATTCTTTTAGTTCTTATTATAATTACGCCTTTGATGCAGTTAAACATAAGTACAATTTTGTAGACGTTTACAAAGAAATTTTTTACCTTAATGAAAGTGCGTCATTGGAAATTAACGCCTACACAAGTTCAAAAACTGCAAAAGTTATTCCTTTACATTGCAAAAATGGGCTTTACGAGTCTTATGTCTCTGAGAATGTTGTTTTAGTTATTGGTGGGGTTTCTTTGTTTATTACTCCAGAGTTAACACCATTCTCAGAGGTAAGAAAAAAAATTGCTGAGTTGGTAGTAGAAGTTGGGGCTTTTGGCATGCTTTCAGAGAAACCAATAAACAAAGATACTTATAACTGGTTCTTAGATAGTCTAGGACAAGATGTAGTTCCAGCTTGTACAATTTGTTTCAGTAAGTAAAAAATATTGCTTGGTACGTCCTTAGAACGTGTCTTTTTAATAAGAGCCAAGCAACAAAAGTAAAAATTTTCATTCATTTAAAACGATCAATATCATGGGAAAAATAAAATTATCATTCACACATTTAGGAGTATCTTTCAAAGATATAGAATTTTACCAGTATAACGATTCAAAGGTGGTAAGTGCCACAGGTAGAGGTTTATCAAAGGCAGTTAAAACTTATTGTAAATCTTTAAAAATGGGAAAAATTAAAACCAGGTACAGTTCGTTCGCTGGTGGTGACTCTTTAAGAGTAGAAATAGAAAATTTTGATAGTTCTATTACTGATATATTACAATCTATCTTTGAATACGGTTCTTTTGACTTCTATACAGATATGCAAACGTACAAAGAGTATCATTTTGATAGTATTACCATAGAAGGTGGTTATGTTCTTAGTGTAGGGGTGAAGTACTTAGGAGTTGAAGCTTTATAATAAATTTTTATAGCCCACAAAACGGCTATCATTGGAACGTCAAGAAAAATAAATCAATAAAAGATTGCAATTGTTAAAACTTTTTAAGATATTGCACGTATAATAAGTATAGGTTAAGGGATTCACCTACAAATAGTCCCAATTTTAGAAAACAAAAAGATCATGAAAAATTTACAAGAAATAAAAAAAGGAGATTCTTTTACTGGAGAAAATGCAGTAGGTAACAAAGTAACTAGAACATGTATTGGTTTCGTAGTATATACTCAATACCAGAGTGAAAATACACTGTTAGATGACCAACTTTTAAATAAAGAAGGTGAATTATTTTCTCACATGTCTGATTGGGAAGAAAATCACAAAAAAGCACGGTACGTAGCAAAAGACAAAGAGACTGCCTTGAAGTTTATAAAAAGAAATCAGAAAAAACATGAGTTTCAGTTGAATTTTAGACCTTACTTTAGTAATAGGTTTCATTAAACAACTATAAAGACGTAATAAAAACAATTATTAATTAAAATTCACCAGCAAGTAAAAATTTTCAACCATTTAAAACCAAAAATCATGGCAAATTTCAAAAGTCACAAAATAAAAGTTAACACAAATGAGTCTAAGAGCTATTTTAACGCTCATGACGCAATCTTAGACAGTGGGTTTGAGTATTTAGGTGAATATCGTAATGAAAACCCTGTGAGAGGCACTATAAAGAGAGACATCTACAAGAGAGTTTCAGACAATAAAATTTTTGCTTTTGCTGGTATGACTCACTTTAATACTACCGTGTATTACTTCAACATGAGAGAATACTCTGGACATTTACCAATAAATAATTACATTTATTAAAATAATACTTGCAATTGTAAAACCTTTTTAAGATATTGCACGTATAATAAGTATAGGGACTGAAAAGTAGTAAGTCCCATTAAAAATTTTTCAACCATTAAAAAACAAGATTATGAAGCATTTAATAAAGCATTTAGGTAAAGAGTTTAAGACATCTCATTTTTACAATATTAGTGATGAACAATGCAAAAAGATAAAAGAGCAGTTCTACGAAAAACCAAAAAAAGAACTTGTACACGACCAGTTTAACAAATTATACAATGGAGGCAAAAAAACAAACTTTATTATTGATTACTACTTAAAAGACGTAATGAGTAAAGCCAGACTTTCTACTTCAAAGTGGTCAATTAAAGAGTTTTTTGAATGTAATGATTTGATAAGATTTGCTTATGGTAAAATCAAAAACTGCTCAAATTTCTACAAAAGCACAGACTCAGATATAAAAAATATTAAAACCGTGCTTAGATTGTCTCCTTCTGGTACTGCTGGTAAGGTTTCAAATTTTCCATACAAAACAATGCTTGATGTGTTAGGTAAGTACAACCCAAATAATAATTATTACGACTTCTCTTGTGGTTGGGGTATAAGATTATTATCATCATTAGCTAATAACATAAACTACTTCGGAACTGACCCAAATGATGAGTTAGTAGAAAGATTAAAAACGTTATCTAACGACTTTAAAAGTGTCACTAATTCAAAAAGTAATATAGATATCAGATGCAACGGCTCTGAGGTTTTTACGGCTGAGTGGGAGGGCAAGATAGGGGTTGCCTTTAGTTCTCCACCTTATTTTGACTTAGAACACTATAACTCAAAAAACCAATCAATTGAAAAAGGTGGTTATGAAAAGTGGCTTAAAGACTATTGGACTCCAACGGTTAAGAACATAAATAAATACCTTATTTGTGATGGTTATATGATTTTAAACATGAAAAACATAAAAGGACACAACACGCTTGATGATATGTGTGATATAATTAAAAGTGAAGGTTTTGAGTTTATTGAAAACTTGGAATTAAAGAACATAAACAGAGTTATCTTAGCGAATAATGGCAAAAACACAAACGAAACCATAGCTGTTTTTAAAAAAGTAAAATAAATATTGCAATTGTAAAACCTTTTTAAGATATTGCACGTATAATAAGTATAGGGACTGAAAAGTAGTAAGTCCCATTAAAATAGCAGATTAAATTAAAAAATATGTATTTATTTATAGACACAAAAGACAAAGTACACGATGCAAGTGGTATAGAAAGACCTCAAAACTACTATTGGCAAAAATTTAGAGTACAAGGACAATATTACCCTATAAGGTTGATTGATGAAGATGAAATTCACGAAGAAATAATAGAGTTTTTATATGAGAATGACAATTTACCAGATGTTAGTTTAGATGAAATAGGGTTAGACGTATTCACAACTGAACAATTAGAACGTAGAGATTTTTTTATGAGTATGTTTTAATTGCATATAACGTATTGCCCCATCAAAAAAAAAATAACTAAAAAAGATTATGACAAGAATAAATTACGGAATACCCGTTGAAACGTTATCAAACCAGCATTTAATAGCTGAACATAGAGAGATTAAAAGAATACCTAATTGTGTTGGTAAAGGTAAATTTTCAATGAGTAACCAACCTAAAGAGTTCAAGCTTGGCACTGGTCATGTTAAGTTCTTCTATGATAAGTTAGGCTACTTACTTACCAGGTATTGCAAAATATACGATGAGTGCATTAAAAGAGGTTTCAATGTGCAATGCTATATTGATGCTTGGAATAACATACCAGATAAATTTATGAATGACAGTAACCCCACAGAAAAAGATATAGAAATTGTTAAACAGAGAATAAAAGAAAGATCATGAGCATAACAACCATAGTAGATAGAGAAACAGAAGTAGTAGATGTTGAAAAAAATTTAGATGGAACATACACAGTAGTTTGTTATTTTGAGTACAATAACTATGAAAAGGAGTTTAACTGCGAACAAGAGGCACATTCGTGGGGTATGAGAAAATTTTTAGAAGAAATGAATAAAGAACGTTGCAATTAAGAAAAATTTTAACTATATTGCATTCAAAGGTTAAGGGATTTACCTACAAATAGTCCCAACTTTAAAAAACAAAGATTATGACAAAAGCAGACGTATTAAACATGATTAGTGAAGGTTGGGTTTTACACGCAAAAGAAGGTGAGAGTGAAGGTGTACTTTACCCTAACAGATCTTTCTTTTGGAAACAAAGAGTTGAGTTTAGTCTCACAAATAAGGAAATAAGCGAGTTACTATATCCTAACAGGAAAAGTTATACAGTACACGCACTTGATTTTGGAACTACTCATGAGGTAGTAATTACTGACTGCATCACAATGGATGACAGGATAGAACTTACCAATGAATTATGGTCTGGAATGTTAGCAGACACAGAAAATTTTATCATAGAAAAGCAGTAAATTATTCACAACTTAAAAAACAAAGATTATGAACACAGTAAAATTATTATCATTCAATACAGAAAATAAAGCTCAGTTGTCAGCACTTAGCTTAGTAGCTAAAAGAAAAGCTGTAAGTTTAGCAGTTTGTGAAGTTGCAGAGTTACCACACATAAAGGAGTTATTTGAAACAAACAACTTTGTGAAAGCTGGTAATGTGTATCAATTTGTTTGGCGTGTAACCTATCAAAGGTTAAGTATTCATGCTGGTGTAGATGCTTATGAGCTATTAGGTAATGAAGACACTAAGAATTGTAAAGTGGCTATCTTAGAGGCTTTAGGATTGTTAGGACAGTTTGTTTGTATGCTTGGAGAAATGAAAGATAATTAATTCTTTAACACATGGTACGGCTAATCATTGGATCGTACCATATATTTTAATCAGTAAAAACTTGCAATTGTAAAACCTTTTTAAGATATTGCACGTACAAGACAATAAGGAATAAGGGACAGCCTTTTAAATAGTCTCAATTTTAGAAATAAAGTAAAATTAAATATTATGACAGTAGGTGATTTAAAAAAAATATTAGAAAAAATAGATGATGACAGGGAGATTTGGGTTAAAGACAGCAACGATAGTTGGAACTTTATAAAAGTAGATGAGGTTGACTTTAAAACTTACAAAAGTGTGGTAATAATTACAGAAGTACTTTATGATTACAATGACGAATAAAAACTTGCAATTGTGAAACCTTTTTAAGATATTGCACGTATAATAAACATAGGGACTGAAACAGTAGTAAGTCCCATTTAAAAATAACCAAAACGAAAAGATTATGAAATTAACAGTAGAAATATTACAAGAATGGTACAATGAGTTCAATAAGTCAATGTTTAATGGATTATTATTACCAGTTACTATAAAAGTGACAAAGCATAAAAGAGCATTAGGCACAGTAGGCACTATAAGAGGTTCTGGAGTAGTTTCTTTCTTAAACATATCAAATCTACTTAACAGAACAGAACAGTGTTATAAGGACACTTTAGCACACGAAATGATTCATGTTTTTCAAGTTCAAAACAAACTACCTTTAAAACATGACAAGTTTTTCTTCTCTGAGTGTGAGAGGATCAACAAATCTTTTCCAGAATTTAATCTTTCTGAGACTCTTAATTTTGATGAGTTAAAAGTTAATCCTGGAAAAACAAATAAGGTTGTAGTAGCTGTAAAAATTGGAACTTATGCAACTTTCATGACTGAAAAAGCTTACGAACGTGTAGGAGAAGCTTTCAAAAGAAGAGTTTTGAGCATGTTTAACCACTTCACACAAGAAGAAATAAACAATTGTAAAGTTTCATACATTCCTTTGTCTCATGCTCAGATGTACACTATTCACAGAGCCACCAGAACCTTAAATTATAATAAAATCAACGAAAAACTTAGCGAAATTATAGAAAAAGAGGGTAAATTGTTATTAAAATAGGAAAAAATTTAGTATATTGCATATATGAAAATAATAAGATTAACAAACGTAATAAGAGTAAACAACTTAATAAAGAGTGTTAAGTTAGTAGGAAAAGCCAAAGATATAACAATACTACTTAAAGGGAGAACTCCAAAAGAAGTAATAATAGAGATTAAAAAGTGGGCTTTAAAGAAAGAAATTAACATTAAAGATATTGAAACTGTAACATTTTAAGATATGAAGGATAATAAATATTTAGTAATCGTAAATTTTGAAGAGTCTGAACTTTGCCAAGTTGTTTACCTTATCGAGGCAACTAACTCAATAAAAGCAACACGAAAGGCAAAAGACCTTCTAATAGAGCAAATGAGCTTAGTAGCTTTAGGAGCTGATGTTGAGATTGAGATCTTTTTTCCAGTTGATAACGAGGGTAATGAAATAAAAGAAGGAGAGTTACTTTTAGTTGAAACTATCCCAGAGTATTCACAAGAAATGAACGAAGGTGAGAAGCTGGTGAAGGATGAGCCACTGTTTTTTGAGGAAATATTAAGCTATGAAGCTAATATGGGTACATTTAAAAAGCTTAATGGTGAAAAAATTTATGCCAGTTGTGACATATTCAGAAAAATAAATCAAGAAAATTAATAAAAAAATAAAGCTATGTTATACGAATACAACAATAAAGGAGAATACTTGCAGAAATACGAAGATTTAGATAAGTATGCAGAAAAAAAGGGTAAACATTTCACAAAGCATGAAAATTTTTACATAGATCAAGCCGACAATATTACATTTAACAGTAGAGTTGGCAGAGGTAAAGCCAGAAAGTTCTTAATTTACGCAAAAACCAACAACAACTTCCTAAAAGATGACGTAAAAATAGAAAAAGAAGACAATTCTTTTGTAATTATCAACATGCTGGGAGATATCGTAGGAGAGTTTACAAATGTAAATGAATGTGTTAAGTTTACTAAATTTACTCATGCTTATATTCATTCAAAGTTAAACCACTCAAAGAGCTACATAGGTAAATCTAATGAGTTTACTAACTTAAACACTTGTGACGGGCATGTTTTTGTCCTTAATTCATTACTAAACCAAGTTAAAATACTAAACCTATTAACATTATGAAAAGATTATTCGATATTATAAAAAATTTCTTTACTTATGAAGTTGAAGTTCCTGTAAAAGAGGAGGAGCTTGAAGATGACAACCTTACATCAGTTTACAATGTTATTTGTATTACTGGTTTAATTGGTCAACCAAGTAGACACTTTAACTTTTGCTCAGTAAAATCTGTAACTAAAGATATAGCCCCTCACTTACCAGAAGTAGGAGAGGTTGGTTTGTTGGAGTTCTCTAATAAGACAGAGGAAGGAATAATAGACAGAACAATAGAAGACTTAGAAGATATGAAGTTACCTGTTGTAGATATTAACAGAGGTGTTAGGACGACTATTATTTCTTTTATTCCCTATATAGATGATAGCATAGAGGTTGATTATATTACATAAAATTTTTTAATACATGGCACGGCTAATCATTGGATCGTGCCACTTTCTTTAACTACACTCCCTATTTTTAATACTTTTTTCGTATCTTTGTTATCAAAAAGTACAATTATGGCAAGAAAAAAAATAAATAATGGACTGAGAGAAAATCCACTAACTAAAAGTGAATTAACAGACTTAAAAATGGGTCTATCTAAGATAAATGATGAATTTGGGGTTGACTCTTGGGACATTTTAGACACAGGAGAAACTTTAGAGAGCATAGCTAATGTTGACGCTTACTTAGAGTTCGCTCATAAAAAGGTGTTTGTTGAACAAAACAAAACATACACAACTGTTCATGGCGATGAGTTAAGTATGGCGTTATCCGTTCAAACTATTAAAGCTCGTACAAGGCATTATTCTGCTCCAGAACAAGAAGAAGTATTAGCGTACCATAAAAAGTTCAACTCTGACCACATAACAGGTGGAGGTGGCATATTAACACTTTCAAGGAAGGCATTTATAGCTGGATATAAGCAGAGATCGAATATAAAAAAATTTTCAAAGACTCATTATGACGTTATTATAGGATTGTATGCAAGACAATACCAGCCTAATGAAATAATGTCCTACATGAGAAAAGAACATAGCATCAACTACACGTTGACTGCCCTTAGAGAGTTTCAAAAGATTTACTCAGATGAGATTGAGAAACAAATGAAGTCTTTCCAGAACAACATAGCTGATATAAGATTATCTCACAAATCATCAAGATTAGAACAATATCAAGAATTATATGAAAGATTAAAACATTTATTTTATAAAACTAACAAGACTAATTATAGTAGTGAAGCTATGAGAGCTTTAGAACTTGTTAGAAAAGAGGTTGAAGGTAACACTAAAAAGTTAGAAATTGACATTAATGGTAATATTAACATTAATCACGCTCTTAGTATTGATAATCAACAACAAATTATAGATAATATTCACATTTATGATATAATTATCGGTAGAGTAGCAAGTAAAGCTGGTAAAAATCCATTGATTTATATAAATGCACTAAGAAATTCCTTCTATGCAGATATTTTAGGATTTGGAAATAAAAATAAAGAAGAAGCAGAAATAAGAAACTTACCATCAGAATTTAACTTTGATTTAACAAAGTTAGAAGAAAAATACAAAAAATTTTCAACCCAACAAGAGGAAATTGAAACTATTGAGCTTTTTGAAACCCAAGAAAACACATATTCTTCTCAGTCTAAACTTGATGTGTTGAAAAAATTCAACGATAGACTTGAAGAAATGAAAGCAAGCAAGAAAAGTGCAGAAGGTTTGAATCGCTTGTAAGACACTTTTAAGACTCGTCACGACACTTTATACCTTTTTACTAAGATAATGCCGTGACGAGCCTAATTTTAGGCTATATTGGACAAATATTCATCTAATAAGTCTTCAAAAGTCATCTCCAATCCAGAAATGTCTGTTCCTACTGAGAAAAATGACAACTTAGAACCATCATCAACCAATGAAGTAGAGTCTGCGAGTAGTATCATATTGTTGTCAGCTAAGATTCCTCCATTAGTAGTAGTCCCTAAAGATACTCCACTTTCACTAATATCAGAACCAGATATATTCCTATTAGAAATATACAATGAATTGTTGGAAAAATTTTGAGTAGTTATAACTCCATTAGCTACATTTTGATTATTTAAAGCAATAATATTGCCAGCAGTATTAGATAAGTAGCAATAACTGATGTCAGTATTTATAAAACCAACTGGAGTACAAGTACCTATTGCTTCTTTTAAATAAACTGAGTAATGAAAATTATCCTCAGAAACAGCATTAATTCCTGGATTGTAGGAGGTGTTAAAGCCAAAATTATCAATATTAGCTATGTGTGAATAAGGTTCAAAGTTTAACACTCCAGTTTCAAGACCTGTGATAAGTCTTTTCCAATCTGTATAAGCTGTTTCCTTACTATTGTTAGCAAATACATAGAAACTTTCCAATTTATCCCATATTCCATCCTCTTTTAAGCCTCTAATTAAGCTATCTTGATAAAATCTTGCCGTTGAACTTGGTAACACAAGACCTTTCAAAGCCCAAAAGTCTATCAGTTGTTGATATTCTATGGTTGGATTTAAGATAGATTCAAGAACACTCTCATAAAAGTCTAACTTGATAGTTAACTCATCCTTTATCAAGTCTCTTACACTTTTGCTAATATCCTTAAAGTTGTTTACTGGAAAATGTAGAGTTTTATTGTGAATGAACTCAATTGCTACATCTTCACAGTCTCCAATACCTTCTATTGTTGATACTTCACCTATGTAATCGTTACTAAGGTTACTTAGATAGTAGTTTATATCCTCTATCAGTTTGTTAAGAGAGTTTATCTCTTGGATCGTTTGTTGATTATTCATTCTTTTTTAATATATGTTATTGACAATCATTGGTTCGGTTAAAATAAATTCTTATTATTTTAATTTAACATGCTTACAAGGTAGGTATAATTACTTAATAAGTCAAGTAATACTGGTAAAATAATTGACCCCCCTTGCATCCCCCTTTATAGTAGTGGGTTTTTTACGTCAAACCTTATTACAGACGTTTAAAGGTACTTTTATACATCCATAACATGGATATATAAAACCAAATACCCTATTATATCCATTATTGTATCCTCAGTATCTTTATCTTTAGGAGTGTTATTAAACCTTGCAATTTTATCATCAATCCTCATAGCTATACTATCTTTAGCAGTTATTTTAAGAGTGTTCACAATACTTTTAGGATTAAGAGAAGCATAACCATATTGTCGGTTCTTTTCTTCCATTAGAGAGGCTAACTCTTCCTTAAACCCTTCATGCTTTGTCGACAACAACATAGCGAGTCCCAACTTAACATCTTTACTCAAAACGTGATTAATAGCCACATCTTCTATTGATTCAATTGGCTCTTGGCGTGCGTTCTTAAACTCAAACTCATTTAAGATTGCTAATATTTGATTTTTTGTTATTCTACTTGTCATTTCTAATAATTAAACATTTTAACTTATACTCGAATAGGCTTAAATTTGAATCTTTGTACAACTCAATTTCTTCATCTGTTAATGTTAGCTTTAGTTCACCTATTTTAGTTAACACTTCATCAGTTTCTTTTTTAATAGAGTTTAATTGCTCTTCAATACTACTCATTAGTTCACTCTCTTTTCTTTTTATTTCAAAGAAAGACTTAGCTAATGGGAGATAATCAACAGCTTTTCTGGTTGTAAGCTTATTAGCTCTTTGAACCTTGTTTACGAAGGTCTTTAGATCAGTTAATTCACCCTCTCTTACCTTTGTGACGTTAAAACTCTTATTATCACTGTCAAACTCTAAGAAAGTGTATGCAAACACCTCTAATTCTGCCTCTAATTGAGGTAATACATCGTCAAGTACGCCCACACACTTGTCAATATTTTCATTTGTTATTTTCGTTATCATAGTACAAATATAATCAATTAAAAATTAACAAACAAGGCTTTTTGCTTTTGTGGATATTTTTTTGTATATTTGAATTATGTTTGATACTAACAATTACAATAACATAATAGCTGAACTGTTAGACAGTGGAGCTGATGTAGATAGAGATGATGAAGAAGCCTTCAAAAAAGAGCTTTCTGGTAGGATTAGAGAGGTTTTATTAGAAGATAGGCAAAATGAAGGTGAAGTTATGGAACTTTTTATAAAGAGGATTATGAGAGCTTTCACCTTTGCTCAGTTATATAATATTTTAAAGGATGACGAAGATAAATTAGTAGAAAAATATAAAGAAGATTATGAACGACTTTGATAATGATTATATAAAATTATTAAAAAACATAGTAAAAAATGGAACTAAACAAGGTGATAGGACTGGAGCTGGTAGAATTAATCTAACTTCATCAACTTTAAGTTTTGACATGACTAAAGGTTTTCCTTTGTTTCAGTGTAAATTTACTCCATTTAAGAACATTATTAGAGAATTGTTGTGGTTTATGAGTGGAGACACTAACATAAAGCCTTTATTAGATAAAAAAGTTAATATTTGGACAGACGATTCTTATAATTATTACGTAAGATTATACAATAAATATGCAGATAATAACCTGCCATTACTATCCAAAGAAGGATTTGTTAAAGCTATAAAAGAAGGTAACAACGATAAAGTTTTTGAGGATATTGACTATAATTATGGAGACTTGGGTAAGGTTTACGGGCATTACTGGTACACTCAATTGCCAGAAGTAATAAATCAGATAAAAACAAACCCAAACTCAGCTCGACACAGAGTAGATTGTTGGAGTCCTAACGAACAATCAAACTTAGATTGTGCCTTACCTCCATGTCATTATGGTTTTCAATTTATTTGTGTTGGTGATAAGGGATTGTCTATGGTTTTTAACATGCGATCAACAGACACTATGCTTGGATTAAGTTACAATGTAGCAAGTTACGGAGCTTTATTGTGTTTAATTGCTAAAATTACTAACAGAGTTCCTGTTGAATTGGTATTTCAAGGGGTAAATACTCATATTTACGCAAATCATATAGAATCTTACAATCAATTACTATCTCAGAAAGACAAAACGGTTAATTCATACCCTAAATTAGAAATAGACCTAACTAAAAATGGAGAAAGTATGTTTACATTAAGAAATTACAAACCTAACGATAAGATTTTTGCTCCACTTAATACCTAATTATGAATGAGATTGTAAAAAAGGATGAAGAAACCTATGAAAAGGTGTTTAATAACGCTGACAAGTTGTTTAACTTCGTACGTTGTGAAGAGTGCGACTTGCTTTTAACAACCTCATTTAGAGATAAAAAGGGCAAAGTTAACAATAGGTTTATGTATTCTCACATATTAACTAAAGGAGCTTTCCCAGAACACAGACATAATGAGGAGAATTTTCTCCTCTTGTGTAGAGATTGTCACAACAGGTATGAATTTGGGGATAGATCAAACATGAAAACATACCCAAAAGCAGAAAAAATTATGAATAAATTATTAAATTTACCCCCTTTTAAGTAGAATTATTACTATATTTGTGTTATGGAAAAGTTTTTTAACCTTTTAAAGAAGAAGACTAATAAAAGTCTTCATGATACATTGGAATTAGCATTACTTGGTAGTGAAACTGAGGAAGTGTTGATAGAAATGTTGTCTAATTCTGCTGATAAGGTTGATTTTATCCACGTTTTTAGCAACGGAGAGGCTGTAAACATATTATCGGTACATACTACGATATTGGAAAACCAATGGAACGAAGACATCTTAGAATACACTAATGTAATTGTAATTAACAAGGATGTCGAGAAAGCATTAATTATTGAAAAAACGATAGAGCTATACGGCTCTTATGAAGAAACTGAACAAGAATACAACAACTTTATTAAGAAATGGAAAGAACTTACACAGTAGTCGACTTTGAAACAGGAGGGTTTTACCCAGAAGAAAACACTTTAACCGAGATTGGGTTGGTAGTTTATGATGAAAACTTTAACGAGTTGGATTCTTATCAAAGCTACATAGTTCCTTATGATGATAATTTAATATGCAATCAAGAGGCATTAGATATTACAGGTCTAACGCTTGAAAAAATCATAGATGAGGGTAAAACTATCAAAGAAGTTGCCTCAGATTTGGACTTACTACTAAAAAAGTATAAAAGAACGCTCTTTGTAGCTCACAATGCTCAATTTGATTGGCAATGGTTGCCTCATTTTAAGCAGTATGGCAAAAAAGACTTAGTAAAAAAGTTCGACCAAAATACACTTTGTACGTTAGTCTTGTCAAGATTAGCTTTTCCAAGTAAAACAAAACACACATTAGGAGCTATGTGTGAAGAATTTGAAATAGAATTAGATAACGCTCACTCAGCATTATTTGATGTTAGAGCTACTGGTGAACTATTAGAGAAATTAGTCACAAAAATGAGAGGAGATGTAGTAACTGATGAGGTTACTATTGAGCAAGTTAAGAAAGAGTTTAAATTATAGCAATATGAAAGAGAAAGAAGAAGAAGAGTTAGACCTATTAAGAGTATTAGCAGAAGAGTTTAGAAAAGCTTGTGGTGATAACTTCCTAACAGTCAATCAAATAGCAAAGAGAATTAATAAAGATAAACCAGTAGTAATTGGAATTATCTCAGCATTACAAGAGGAAGATTACGTATTAATCGAAGCAAGTCCCTCTGTAAAATATAAGTTTATCCTTAGTGATGAACAGCGAAAACAAGCCTTACTATCTCTCAAAAAGTTCTATGAGTCACTACTTGTAGAAGTGGAGGCGGAATTAGTAACACTATAACAGGAACAAAACAAAAGCTATGTATATTTATATGTAGCTTTTTTTATTTTAAAGAATATGATAGAATTAAATAACAAAGGCTTTATAACAAAAGGAGCTTTAATAGAAGATATAAAAGGCAAAACGATATATGATTTATCGCAACAAGAGAGGACTTATAAAACTTGTAGTGATATTATATCCCTTTTGCCAGATAATGCCGTGAGCGAGCTATTAAGTGGGTGTGGTGGCGACATTGACGACATGATAGAGGTTATAAAGAATGAAACTAACCAGGTATTGCATCACACGCCTACTGGAATAGATTTACATTCTGGATCTTTTGAAGGGTTAACCTTTTTGCAAGCGAGTGTTGAGGAGAGTTTTAGACTTTCATCATTGGCTTACTTCATCCTTACAGTATTACCTCACTTTGATTTAGAACCTTTTCACATTGAATGGGCAAGATTAGTAGAAGAATACAATAGGTTGAATGTAATTGCTCCTAGAGGGCATGGTAAGAGTTATTTTTTCTCTTACGCTAACTTAATATGGAGCTTATATAGATACGCTCCCAAGACTGAAACTACGAACGTTCCATTGGATAGAGTAATGTGTCGTGAAACTATGCTATTTACTAATGAAATCTCCTTAGCTGAGAATTTATTAGGGCTTGTAGCTGACGAATTGCAAGAAAATGACAAGCTTAAAGAGAGATTATATGACAAAAACTACACAAATAAGCAGTCAATCATTTGCAAAAATGGTTCTAAGGTAATTGCTAAGTCTGCTGGTTCTAAAGCAAGGGGTTATCATCCTACTAAGATTATCCTTGATGACTACTTAAATGATGCTGTTATTACCTCTGCTGACCAAAATAAGAAGTATATTGACCACTTTTACTCAGTTATTTCTAACTGTTTAGAACCTAACGGACAATTGATAGTTGTAGGGACTCCTTTTACTCAGAATGACCTTTATAGTGATTTAAAAGCTAAGAAGTTTGAAAAAGGAAGCAAAAAAGGTAAAAATATATATACAGTAGCAGAATATCCAGCTATTAATCCTCTAACAGGGTCGGTTTTAGCTCCATCTCGTTTTACTTGGGATTCACTCATGGAGAAAAGATCACAATTTGGAGCTACAATTTTTTCAAGGGAGCTACTTTGCATTCCTGTTTCTGAGGCTTCTACTATCTTTACTCCAGAAATACTGAACGTTATGACTGAGGGAATGGAGGAATACTCTTTAGTTTCTTCAATAGAGAATTTTAAAATTAAAAGGTTTGATAGAGTTATAACATCAGTCGATTTGAGTATTTCAGCTAATATTGGTTCAGATTACACTGTTATTATCACGTTAGGGCTGATTGAAAATAAGGTTTACATCATCTCTATTGAACGATTTAGAAATAAGAAGTATAATGAACAGATTAAGGCAATACAACGCAACTACGCTAATTTTAGACCAGATGTAATTGTTGTTGAGAGTAATGGATTCCAGCGAGTAATGTCAGATATTGCTTCTGACTTAGGTATGCCTATTAAAAAGTTCCAAACTACGCAAAATAAAAAGGATTTGTATTACGGTTTACCAGCAGTAGCAGTATTAATGGAGAGAAATCAAGTAAAATTGCCACAAAAAGACAACGAAAACGGTAGAGATATACAAAGAATTACGAAAGAAGAGTTCTCATCTATCAGTTTTAACGAAAATAACAATAAGTTAGAGTCTGTTGGTGGGCATGATGATATAGCTCACTGTCTTTGGTTTGGACTTGTGGAGGCTTTTGCTACTAACAGTGGCGACAGAGCTTCGTTATTGGACTACTTAGAGTTTTAATTCTCCCTTTTTGATATAATTTTTTTGTATCTTTGTTTTATAAAAGTTATTAAAAATGGAAATAGAAAAGAAATATAAAGATATAGAGGAAAAAGAAGAGAATTTAAGATTGCAAAGACAAATATTGTTAGAAGAGGCTGAGAAATCGAACATTGCTGACGATAGAATCTTCTTTAATAAGCTTCAAAAAGGTAATTCTAAAGGTCAACAACCAAAAGATAACATTGATACTCTTAACTCGTATCAATTTGACCCAGACTATCACCAAACTTTTGAAGCTTTTAACTACTTAGCAACCTTTAAAAGCTTAGGATTTGATGAGTTGAGACTACTTGCGAGGTCTTTAGTTGTAAGAACTATTGTTTTAACTAGACAAGACCAGTCTTCTGAATACTCTAAACCAGCTTACAAGAAAGGTGAAAAGGGTTGGATTATTGAAAAAAAGAGAAGTTTCTACTCTGAAAAAGAAGACATTTTATCAGATGAAGACAAGGCAGAAATCAAAAGAATTGGTAGTTTTATCTGGAATTGTGGGCAAGAAGATAATGAGTTAAATGACAACTTTGACAAATTCTTACGTAAGATTGTTAAAGATTCTTTAGAATTAGACAATGCTCCTGTTGAAAAGGTTAGAACAAGAACTAATAAATTGTATGGATTTCAAGCTGTTGACGGAGCTACTATTTATCTTACAAAACCTTACAATGATCCGAAATACTTAGAAAATGTTGGAGCTGGTTCTGATGGATTGCCACCTAAAAAGAATGGATATTACCCTAAATATTGTCAAGTTTTTCACCAAAATGAAACAAATGCAGTATTTTTCCCAGACGAAATGTTCGTTATTCAAAGAAATCCAACAACAGATGTTTATAAAAACGGCTATGGTTACTCTGAGTTAGAGGATTTAGTACCATATTTGAACTGGTTATGGTTTTCTGATGAGCATAATGGTAAATTCTTTACTAATGGCTCTGCTCCTAAAGGATTTTTTACCTTAGCAGAGGGAAGTGCGTCAAGAATTAAGGATTTTAAACAACAATACTCAGCTCAAAACAAATCTTACCAAAATTCACACAAGTTGATGATATTTTCTGGTGATATTAAGTGGAATGACATGCAGAAGTCAAACCGAGACATGGAATACGAGGCTTGGAAAGACTACTTAATTAAGGTTACATGTGCAATGTACAAGATTGACCCAGCAGAAATCTCTTTTTCTTTCAAAAACTCTGGAGTTTATGGAGCTAATGACAAGGAAATGAGAAAGCATTCTATGGAAAAAGGTCTTGTTCCGTTATTAAAAACCATCGCAGAATATATTAACAAGCACATATTAGAAGAGTTAAACCCTAATTATGTATTTAAGTTCGTTGGTTTTGAAAACACTGAGAAAGCTGATGTAGAAATAGCATCATCTGAGATTGCAAGTTACAAAACTATCAATGAAGTAAGACGAGAAAAAGGATTAGAAGAATTGGCTGGTGATGAATATGATACCGTATTAAACCCAGTATTAGTTCAAATAAAGCAAACAGAGCAACAAATAGGAGGAATGGAAGACACAGGTGTAACTCCACAAACAGAAAAAAATGTGGATAAAATGATGAAAGATTTTAACATAGAATAAAATGAAGTTTTTTTTTAACATGTTTGGTTTTGATGGGATGCAAGATTTTGTACTATCAACCTTTGGAGTATTCTTAGCTAAGAACTCGCTACTCGTAAGCCTTACCATAGGCGTTTTAGCTGGCAACATTGAACGATTTGTAGGTTTAGAGCCTGTTGTGTTCTTAGCTGTTATTTGTTTGTTTGTGCTGGAGATTATTACAGGAATAACAGCATCAGTGTTCTTTAAAAAAGAGCCTTTCGATAAAGAAAAGTTAGGAAGAAGCATTGTAAAGTTAGTAGCTTACCCAGTTTTACTATCTTTAATTCACAACTTCCAGCAATTTGATATTGGAAGTATTGATGTTTTTGGATTCGGCATTGACTTTTTCAGTATCGCTCATACAGCTTTGGTATTTTTAGTTATATTGCAAGTTTTAATATCTTTCTTAGAGAATTTAACTATTATGGGCTTCAAAGAACTTGAATTGATCACAAAGATATTCAAAGTAAAGTTAAATATTTTCACTAAGAAAGTTGATAAGGAAAAAGAAAATTCATATAAATGAGAGAATGGATAATATTTGCTAAGGAACTTGTTGTAAGGATGAGTTCTAAGCATACTTGGTACGTTATAATAACATCAGTGCTGTTATATGTGTATATAGATATAAAAAGAGACATAAAAAGCGTTAAAAGGAGACATTACTCGTTTGAATTAGCTAACAATCATAGTAATTATATAAATCTTAGACTTAATGTGATAAGAAAGCAAATTGGAGCTACTCAACTAAGTATTTCTGGATTTCATAATGGCATTGTAACCTTTGAAAGACTTCACATTCAACACATGAGTAGAATATTTGAAGCAAAAGCAAGTGATGTCATGAGTAAAGATGATATTACAGACAAATATCCTACAATAAAGTTTCAAGCTCAAATAAATAGAATGATAGCTGATAATTATATCTATATTAAGGATGTAGAAAATTGTGAGGATCTAACCATACAGATGGTTATGAAGCAATATCATGTAAAATCAGTAATATATATGCCTATTAGGTTTAAAAATGAGCTTGGTAAACGTGTTGTAGGTGGATTTGCTTGCGTTGAATACGACAAAAAGACAAACTTTGATGAAAAATACCTATCAGCAGTTCAAGGACAAATGAAAGAAGTTGAATTTATGATAGATAACGCAATAAGTAAATCTCCTAAAGTAGCAAAAAAGGAGCTTTAAATATAAAAACCTCTATAAGTTAATATAGAGGTTTAGTTTTTATAAGTCATAGAAGTCCTTAATTTCTTCGATTTTACTTTTTGTTAATTAATTTATATAAAAGAAAGGCGAACAATCCTATAAGAAATACAGAGCCGTAAACTATTACATTTTCTTCCATTTCTCTTCTGTTTTTACAAGTTGGATTCTGCATACACTCATTAACCCTCTTCTGTTGTTGCTTTTTCTCATTACAAATACACCACTTAACGTATTTACTTTGGTCGTATCTACTGTATATTTTTCCATCTGGACAAGTTACATAAGACATATTGTTATAGTTTATTGATAAAGTTTTTATAATCTACTGGTGATAAATACTCTTTTATAGCTTCACTCAATGAAGCATGTGACTTTCCTATCGTTTTACTTGGCTCAAACCTAACATCACCTTCATTAGTTTGAAACTTATCATTAAACTCTTCTAATGAGTAAATAAATGCAGTTCCGTTAGGCTCTCCCTCTCTAAGTAAAACTATAAAGTCTTTCCACTCGCCTAATTCCTTCTTTCTAAAATCTCTAACTATCATAGAGAATCTCATTTTGGTTTCTTTGTGTATATATATCATAATGAAAGCCATTTATAAACTACAAAACACATCAGTATCAAAAAAGACACTGCACTTGCTACTAATTCAAATTGTTTATCCTTCATTGTTTAACTTGTTTAGTATTTTTATTAATAATTCTTGGTTTTTTCTAAGTATTTCATTCCTCTCATTAATCTTAAAGTACCAGCAATAGATTTCTCTTGATAAAAAGAATCCTATAATTAAAAATAATACTGAGAATGTTAATATTTGTGCGTTACTTGTTATTAATTGTGTCATCATCTTTTTCTTCTGTTATAATTTTCTTTTTGTATAAATACCTCGAACAGTATCAAAAAACTGATCAGATATAGTTACTTGGTTTGGAATTTGTCTATAAAGAGCTTTAACCTCATCATTCCATTGTAAATCATGTCTTTTTTCGTATGATTCTGTTCTCATGTAGGCAACTGCTTCTTTTAGAGTTGAAATTCCCTCTATTTTTACCTTAATATTGTTTTTTACTACCAACTTATCCATACTTTTAACATATTTTGCTATGTATGACCTCTCAAAGCCTGTCAATTTATGCAAAGCGTGACCAGAAACAGTAAAATTCCAGTCATAAATACTATCTACGTTTTCTTTTTTACTGTAAAATGAATAAACTTCTTTTGGTTTTGAAACTTCTTTAAGCAATCTTTTTTGAACTTTTGAATTTCTAACACTATAAGGATTTACAGTATTAGATTTTTCCCCCGTTGTTACACATCTATTAGAAAGTTGCTTTTTATATTTTTTTCTTGTATTGTATTCTTGTGTTTTTAAATTATTATTAATCTCTAAGCAAATAAGGCTATCTTTGATATACTCTACTATCTTTCTAAAGCTACCTAAGCTTCTTAATTCAACCGAAACCTTATATTCTACATTAGTGTCCTCTAAAGAGTCGTAAAACCCTTCATACGAGCTTAAAACGTAAAAAGATTCACCATTCTTGCGAGTTCTTTTAATTAAAAGACCCCACTGAGTAAGTTTAGATAATAATTCTTTAGAAATTCTTTTAGAAACGTTAAAATTGCGTTGAATCTTATCAGCAATTTGTGGAAGTGTATCGTAAAACACTCCTTTAGGATTAGCCTGCTTTAGGCATAAAAAATAACAATACTCACGCAACAAGCCATTATCATTTAAGAACGATAATGTGTTTGCTCTAAGGCGTACTTGCTTTTTACAGATGTGAATATTGCTCATTGATACAAAATAAAAAATGCCCTTGTAATAAATAAGATTATTGGGAGTTTCTTATCTATTAAAGGGCATTGTTACCTTTAAATTCTTTATTCAGATTAATTATTGACTCTCCCAAAACCAACAACCTTCTCTCTTAATGATGATACAAATATAGGAAACAAAAATGACAATTCCTAATAAAAACTTAACTTTTTTTGCAACACCTCTTTTGGAGAATTGAATGAGTTACAAATATACGAAAAATTTTCATTAAAAGGGGGCTACTTATCCTTCATTTTTAATAAGTTTTAACACCTCTTCTAAGTTTTCAAGACTAATTCCAGTAATGTCTGACTGTAATGATTTTAATTCATTCAGAACCTCATCAAATAACCTCTTTTTTGAAAGGTGTGACTTATATATGTCATGCAATTCTTTAGAATATTTAACGCATAAATTTCTATCTTTCGCATTTTCTAATAAAACACCTTTATCATCAACCCTAAGTCCAGTCTCTTTATCATAGAGACCACAACTTGTTTGAAAAAAACTACTTTTTACCTCAATAACCCATCTTGAAGCATGAAATACTGCTGATTTTTCAGAGTTATAAAACGACTCAACGCCTTTATTTCCATTAAACTTCAACAAAACTCTATCTCCTACCTTTAAATCTTCAAATTTACTCATAATTTCCTTGTTTTAATTAATACAACAGCAATGTAACACCTTTGTTAGAATAATCCTAACAATCTTATAATTTTATCATCAAAAATTTCAAGATTAGTATAGTAATCTTTACTTTTACTTTCTACGGAACACAAAAAGGTAGGCATAGGTGAATTAATTAAAACGCCACATCCTATTATGTGCGAAAAATCCCTTTTTGCTTCAATTGAGTAAGTCCAATCATCATAAGGCGTTAAGTTCGGCAAATAGTAGTCTACGATATGCTTTCTAATTACACCATCAACCCCTCTTTCTTTAGGTTTTGAGACTCGGTAAGTATTTTTCCTATCTCTACATTACTTTCATCAATAGAAAGTAATAATTCCATCAAATTATCTATTTTTCCACTCATTTTCTAACTGTTCTTGGGTATAACTTTGAAAATTCATAACTAATTCATTCTTTCTTGCACTTATAAAGTCTGATTTTCGCTTAGATTCAACTAATTTATCCAATAAAACTGGTTTATAATCAACATTCTCAACACAAACGTTAACATAGCGAAGATCTGGAATAATTTTATCATGAATGTGACCATGAATATTAAGCAAGAATCTATCAACTTCGCTCTCATGAATGGGAATATGTGTTAAAATGCACCCTTTTAACTTAACACAGCCACAAATATGATTGACATATTCTAACAATTTTGAAGAATGTTGAGGTTTGTCATGATTGCCGAGAACAACTTTCTTAACTCCATTCAACTTATTCAGCAATTCATAACCTTGTGTTTTCTCCATAGTTATGTCTCCTAATATCCACACCACGTCTCTTTTAGTGACGATACTATTCCAAGCATCAATGATATGATTATCGTGACTTAGAACGTCTTTAAATCCTCTTTTAGTAGCCATGTTACAGTGACCAAGATGCAAATCTGATATTACATACACTTTACTCATAATCTTCTTCTTTTTTTAGGTAGTGAATTAACAAAATCTTCTTTTAACTCTTCCATCGTCTTACCATACTTAGGAGCTTTACTAAGTGAGATTCTATTTCCATTTTTATCAAACAACACCACAACATCATCTTCAAATGTAAAGTAGTGTGATTTAGCTTTATTAATGAAGTGCTTTTCTCCTTCTTCGTTCATCATGTAGCAAATATACTACCTTTAAACGACAAAAACAAGGGTTTACGTAAAAAACCCACTACTATAAAGGGGGATGGAAGGGGGTGTTAGTTTGTAGTCCCCATTTTATTAATTCTACCCTTGATATTAATCAGTATTTTCCGTATATTGTAAAACATTAATAAAGAAAGATATGAGAAAGTTAACAACAGAAGAATTTATAAATAAAGCAAAGAAGATTAAGCCTCATTATGATTATAGTAATGTAAAATACACAGGTAGTCAAACAAAAGTAAAAATTACTTGTGACAAGGGGCATGAATTTCGCATTGAACCCAGAATGCTCATCTCTGGTCAAGGTTGTGCTAAGTGTAGTGTTTTTTATCAACACTCCACTGAACAGTTCATAGAGAAAGCGAAGAATATCAAACCTAATTATGATTACAGCAAAGTAGACTATACCAATAGCAAAACAAAAGTAAAAATTATTTGCGATAAGGGACATGAATTTGAAATTAGACCACACAATCTTTTTTCTGGTCAAATATGCTCAAAGCGCAGTAGGAAACCTCGACATACAACAGAAGAGTGGATTTTAGAAGCAAAGAAGATCAAACCTAATTATGATTATAACAAAGTAGACTATATTAATAGCAAAACAAAAGTAAAAATTATTTGTAACAAGGGTCATGAATTTAGAATTAGACCTACAAGTTTAACCTCTGGGTCGGGTTGCGCTAAGTGTGCGTCAAGCAAAGGAGAAGAAGCAATAAGAGAGTTTCTTAAAAGTAATATTGTTGAGTTCTCAGAGCAAAAAAGGTTCAAAGGTTGTAAAAATAAGAAAAGCCTTCCTTTTGACTTTTACCTCCCTCATCTTAAAACCTGCATAGAGTTTGATGGAGAACAACATTTCAGACCTATCGGTTATTTTGGAGGGATTGAAGCTTTTGAACAAAATAAGATTAATGACTTTATAAAAGATACTTATTGCATCAACAATAATATCAATCTTATCCGTATTGCTTATAACGAGGATATAATTAACAAACTTAAGGAAAGCCTTAATTTATAGGAAGAGCCCCCTATTTTATATTTATATTTTGTATCTTTGTGTTGTACAAAATATAAATATATGATTTTAAAAGCTGGAGATGATTCGTTCTTCTTTATTGATAATGAACCTTACCAACGAGGTGATTACAGGTTCATATTTAAAAGAGAGAACCCAAACCTTGTATCTCTATTTGACAAAGGAGAGAGCGTAACTAAATTTGGATTTAGAAACATTTCTGATTGGCAAGGGCAAGTAGACTCCAACCCTCCATTTACATTTGCTAGCAAAGCAGATATGCAATCCTTTTATAAGGACTTTTTTTTTTAAAAGTGGAAGTGGTGGTGAGATAGTTGATAATTCAATACCTCTTTCTAAGTTAGAACAGATATTTGGAGAATCTTTGCTTGGCAACTACGACCCTGTGACGGGGAATGTTAAAGTAGTAAACGTTGGTGATGGATTAAAGTTTGTAGGTGATACTTTAGAAACTGATATTACTATTGACGGTTGGGATGGAGAGGTTAATACCCGAAATGATTTACCAATTACAGTAGGTGACCCTCCTGTTGGTTCTGTTTACTTAGTGTTACAACCTATCACTGAGTCAATAATGGGCATTCCTTATAAAACTTATCAGTCTGGTTTGTATTTGAGAAGTTTTAACACGGGAGCTTTAACAGACTGGGAAAGGATGAATGTTAAAACTCAATTCACTGATGCTGAGTTTAAGGTTGTTGATGCTGACAATACTTCAAGACAAGCTAAGTTTGATGTTGGAGGCGTTTCAAGTGGGACTGTAAGAAGTTTAACGGTACAAGATAAGGACTTAACTATTGCTGGTTTAGATGATATTACTACTATTGGTGCTGAGAACATTGGAACTGAGGGTGAGGAACTATTTAAGCAGATAGCTAACAAACTTATTCAGATTAAAAAGATAGTTGGTAAAGGTGACGTTAATATCACAAGTAACGTTGCTAATGATACAGTTGAAATAGAATTAACTGTTCCCGCTACTCAATGGGGTGGTATTCAAGGAACTTTGTCAGACCAAACAGATTTACAAAATGCACTTGACACTAAGATTGAAGGTGCTACTAATATTGGAACTGAGGGTATTGGTGTATTCAAGCAAGTTACCAACAAGATTAATGAACTTAAAAAGATTGTTGGTAAAGGTGATGTAAATGTGACTGAGAATGTTGCTAATGATACTATTGAAATTGAGTTAACCATTCCTACTGTAACTATAAGCTGGGGTGACATTCAAGGAACTTTATCAAATCAAACAGATCTCCAAAATGCACTTGATGCTAAGATTGATGGTGCTGAGAACATTGGAACTGAGGGTGAGGAACTATTTAAGCAGATAGCTAACAAACTTATTCAGATTAAAAAGATAGTTGGTAAAGGTGACGTTAATATCACAAGTAACGTTGCTAATGATACAGTTGAAATAGAATTAAATGTTCCCGCTACTACAAAAGTTGTTTCTTATAGTAGTATAGCTATAAACAATTTTAACAGTAATGCTTTAACTAATGTTTCTAATATGCAAGTTACGATAGCAAAGATTGGAGATTATTCTTTTGTATCAACTATTAATTGTAGTAATGATAATAATGAAGAAGTTGAAGTTACTTTAGCAATTACTCCAATATCTTCTCGAAACATCACTTTAATAGATGGCACTGTTCAAGCTTTAACGGCTGGTGTTCAATTTTCTTTTGTAAAACAATTACAGTTTGACACGCAAAAGAAAAACCAAGACCAAACTTTACAAAGAGATTTTATAATCAATGGACTGCTTGTTGGCGATCTTATAGATGTTCAACTTAATACAAGAGGAGATAATGTAGATATTGATAATAGATGGCTAACAGGTTTTTCAGTTTCATAAATGGTAGATTGCAAAAAGTGCGTAAATAGTGGGTGTTGTAAACTTGTTATTGAAATAAGCAAAGAAGAATACAATAGTCTTTCAAGCAAAGTAAAAAAGGAGTTTACAAAAAATGTTGATTCCTTTTTAGAAAAAAGTCCACATCTAAAAGGTTTTATAGAAAAGGATCTTGAAGTTTTGTATGAAGGTAATTATGCAAGAATGAATAAGGACAAAGATGGTTATTGCCCATTGCTTGATAGAGAAACAATGTTATGTTCAGTTTATGAAGAACGTCCAC
>Ga0233412_10000338_pt1 | contig 27656 bp, 28 predicted proteins | sample Na_anoxic_4_MG_FD_180667 | JGI IMG/M metagenome (GOLD analysis project Ga0233412, IMG submission 180667) | Seawater microbial communities from Saanich Inlet, British Columbia, Canada - Na_anoxic_4_MG | ecosystem: Environmental > Aquatic > Marine > Inlet | place: Canada: British Columbia...
CCGCTTTATATTGAGGATGGGACAAGTCTCTGGAAGGAAAAAATCTTTGATCCAGTTCAGTAACGGCTGCCAAAATGAGCTACAACTAAATCCTGATTTGGCCTCACATCCCAAAAGTTGATATTGTGATTAGCAGATGTAAGCTGAAATTTCAGTATTTTTAACTATATGGCACGTATTGTTGACTTTTACAGATTTGCCAGGTACCACAATATACAGGAATTAAAGGTGAATGGACTGTGGGTAGGGAAAGAGAGAAAATAGGAAATTTAAGACAACTTAAAAGCCTTTTTCCTTGACCTGGTAAGTTGAGGGGAGTATTTTATCAGAAGATAGGGTTTTACCATTCAAAATGCACCAGGTTAACTCCTGCTTCTTGTTTCATTCGAGTAAGCTCACCTACCTCAATACATCTAGCAAGAGATAAGAATAACTTCTCGGACCTTTATAGTAAAGGGGGTTCTATGATAATACATTATATGTGAACCTATTCCGGAAATAGAATTTTCGCATCTACCATAACAGAAAGGAGATAATTATTATGAATAAGATCAAAATCGCTATCGTGGGTATTGGTAACTGTGCAAGCTCACTCCTTCAAGGCATAGAATTTTATAAGGGAAAGACTAACAACGATGCGATTGGATTAATGCACTGGGACCTTGGGGGCTACAAACCCTATGATATCGAAATAGTAGCTGCCTTTGATATTGATAAACGAAAGGTTGGAAAGGATGTTTCAGAGGCCATATTTGAACTGCCAAACTGCACCACTAAATTCTGCAAAGATATACCAAGATCAGGTGTCACAGTTGAAATGGGCGCCATATTAGACGGTTTTTCTGAACATATGCGAGATTACGAGGATAAATATACATTTATTGTATCTAATGAAAAAGAACCATCCAAGGCGGATTGTATTAAAATATTAAAGGAATCTGGCGCTGAGGTCCTCCTAAATTATGTCCCAGTAGGATCAGAAAATGCTGCCAAATTTTATGCCCAATGTGCCCTTGAGGCCGGGGTAGGATTTATAAACAATATTCCTGTCTTTATTGCCAGCAATAAAGAGTGGGGAGAAAGATTTGAAAAGGCAAACATTCCCATTATCGGTGACGATGTAAAATCGCAACTCGGCGCAACGATCATACACAGGGTTCTAACAAACCTCTTTAAAGCCAGAGGAGTAAAACTTGAACGGACCTATCAACTCAATACAGGAGGAAACACAGATTTTCTAAATATGCTCAGCAGAAGCCGTCTTGCATCCAAAAAAGAATCTAAGACAGAATCTGTGCAATCACAACTCCTTGAAAAGAGATTAGACAAAGAAAATATTCACATAGGTCCAAGTGATTGGGTTGCATGGCAGAAAGATAACAAGATAGGTTTTATTCGAATGGAGGGTAAACTCTTTGGTGATATCCCCATGAATCTCGAGCTAAGGCTTTCAGTGGAAGACTCTCCAAATTCTGGTGGGGTGGTTATCGATGCAATAAGATGTTGTAAACTCGCACTCGAAAGGGACAAAGGAGGCATTCTGTACTCTCCTTCCTCTTATTTTATGAAACATCCTCCAAAACAGTATACAGATGATGAGGCATTCAGGCTCACAGAAGATTTTATTCAAGGAAAAAGAGAGGATTAAAAATAATCAATGAGGAGTAAGCAGTTCGCAGTAAGAAGAAAACTGCTTACTTTTTTGCATACTATGCTTACTTTTCAACAAGGAGGATTATATGGATTGGGGTATAGAAAACAGGCTTTCCAGATTAATTAAAGAGGATGGTCGCTGTCAATTTTTACCCATTGACCATGGCTATTTTCAGGGTCCTACCAGGTTTTTGGAAAAACCATCTGAGACAATACAAGGGCTTCTTCCCTACGCTGATGGTCTCTTTGTTACAAGGGGTATAGTGCGCTCTTCTGTTCCTCCCAACTGCCAAACCCCAATTATAATGAGAGTTTCTGGTGGTACCAGTATAATTGGATCAGATTTAGCCAATGAGACCCTCACAACATCAATAGATGAAGTTATCAGGCTCAATGCCACTGCTGTTGGTATCTCCATATTTGTGGGATCTGACTATGAGAAGCAGACATTGACGGGTCTTGCTCAGCTTGTTAATCAATGCGAACCATATGGTATCCCTGTTATGGCCGTAACCGCAGTGGGCAAGAAATTAGAACAAAGAACAGCCAAATATCTTGCACTGAGCTCTCGAATTGCCGCTGAATTGGGAGCAAGGATTGTAAAAACCTATTATTGCCCTCAAGATTTTGAAAAGGTAATAGAAGGTTGCCCCGTTCCTGTTGTTATTGCAGGCGGCCCGAAATGTGAGACTGAACTTGAGGTATTTGAATTTGTTTATGATGGTATTCAAAAGGGTGCAATAGGCATTAATCTTGGGAGAAATGTCTGGCAAAACCCGCATCCAGTCGCCATGATGAGAGCATTAAATAACATCATTCATAAAAATATCACACCTAAAGAGGCTCAAGAACTTTTCGAGGAATTAAGCAGAAGTCAGTAGTCAGTGGTCAGTTGTCGAAGACCAACGGACTATGATCAATGGACAATGGACACTATGAAATGCGCACTGTATTACAATAACAAAGATATACGACTTGAAGAAATCCCGGTACCCAAAATCAAAGCAGATGAACTGCTGGTCAAAATGCATGCATGTGGAATCTGTGGCAGTGATGTCCTGGAATGGTATAGAATAAAAAAGGCGCCTATTGTCCTCGGCCATGAGATGACAGGGGAGATAGTTGAAGTGGGAAAAAATGTTAACAAATATAAGGTAGGTGATCGGGTTTTTGTATCCCACCATGTTCCCTGTAACACCTGCCATTATTGTTTAAGTGGTCATTATACTGTATGTGACACCTTAAGAAAAACCAACTTTGATCCTGGAGGATTTGCCGAGTTCATCAGAATCCCTGAAATCAATGTCGACCGGGGGGTATTCCCTTTACCTGATGAAATCTCCTATGAAGAGGGAACATTTATTGAGCCATTAGCCTGCGTTTTAAGAGGCCAAAAAACTACTCACCTACAGCCAGGTCAAACAGTCTTTATAATTGGAGGAGGAATTACAGGCCTGCTCCATGTTAAACTGGCGAAGGCCTTAGGTGCAAGCTCTGTGGTGGTAACTGACATAAATAAAAAACGGCTGGTATTCGCCGAAAAATTTGGGGCGAAAGCAGGCATTCTGGCTGACAATAACATTCCCGAGCATCTTAAAGAGATCAATAATGGGCGCCTCGCTGAGGTGGTAATAGTTGCTACCGCTGCCTTAGAGGCAATTTCTACAGCCTGGAAAACTGTTGATAGAGGGGGGACTATCCTTATGTTTGCCCCGCCAGAGCCAGGCGCCGATATCGCTCTGCCCTTATTTGACATCTGGCACGATGGGGTAACAATTACGACGTCTTATGCCGGATCTCCCTTAGATATAAGCGAGGCCATAGAATTAATCAGGTCAAAAACTATTACGGTAGAGGATATGATAACCCATCGTTTTCCACTTGCAAGGGCAAGTGAAGGATTCTCCCTTGTTGAAAAAGCTCAGGATTCGATAAAGGTAATTATCACGCCCTAAGCTCCTTATCTTTTACCATGGGGACAAATAGCGCATCCATTACCTCCTTTGTTGTTATCTCACTCTTGTCTTTTCGAAGAAGAACCAGCTTCTGTATGCCTCTCTTCTCTCCTACAGGAATAATCATCCTTCCACCATCAGTAAGCCGATCAATAAGTGGTCTCGGATTTTTTCAAAGTGAGCTAAATGAACTACCCCGCCGCAAGCAGCGGGGTATCATCAAAAAAGCATCGAACGCCCCAAGGGGCGGGGAATTAGACCCGTAGAGATTAAATTTTGTTTAAAAAATAAGTAGCAAAAGAAAAAAAATTATGTTATTTTAACTATGGTATTTTCAAAATAATAGTATATTATCAAACTATTACCTCCTGTTTAAAGGGAAAGGTTTATTTTCCATGAGCTACACTGCATATTTTCGCCTTTATGAAGAGCTGAATGATTATCTTCCTGTGAGTAAGAGAAAAACGATCTTCAGCCTATCTCTAAAAAGTCCAACCACCATTTATGAGGCAATTTGCTCACTGGGAGTTTCACCTGAAGAGGTTGACCTTGTTCTTGTCAACAGCGAATCAGTTCCCTTTGACTACATTATTGCTGAAGGAGATAAAATCAGCGTATATCCTATCTTTGAGTCCTTGGATATTAGCAGTGTAACAAAACTTAGAGATAAACCTTTAATTAATGTTATTATTCAGCCGCAGATTCACACAGATGAACACAGATAGGTTTAAATACAAAGAGATCAAAGATTATTGAGTTCTAGCAGAAAACCATAATTCAAGAGACCTGTCTGCGTGCGGGCACGCACAGGCAGGCGGCAGACAGGTTCAAGGCACAGGCAGGTTTGTATATGACAATAAAAAAATATCAGCGATAATCGGCGTAGATCGGTGGCTGAATAGCTATGAAAGGAGTTTAAAATGGCAAGAAAAAAGATTAATGAAACTATAATGCAAAAGGTTATAAAGGCCCATGAAAGTGGACAATCCATGAGAAAAATAGCCAAGGAATTTTCAATAGGTCTCGCGAGCGTACATAGAATAATTAAAGAGAAAGAACCACAAAAAGGTCAAAAAAAGGGAGCAAAAAAGGAGGTTAATATTGAAAGACAAAGAAGGATACAAGAGCTTGAAAAAAGAATAGCTGAACTTGAGAAAAAGATTACCAACCTCGGAGTCAAAAAAAGGTAATGGAGAAAATAGCAAAAAATCCCACTATTTTTATTCACGGACAAGAAAGCAGTAGCCAGGGTAACAAGGCAGTATTTTTCAGAGACCTTTTTCCGGAGATGATTATCCCAGACTTTGTTGGTGATGTATCAACCAGGATGTCAAAACTGAACGAAATCCTAATAGGTAAAAAAGGGATAATTATGATAGGCTCTTCTTTAGGCGGACTAATGGCTTCCTTATATGCCTTCCAAAATCAGGCTAAAATGAAAAAACTTATTCTCCTTGCCCCAGCAATCAACCTTTCTGATTTTAGCCCATATCTATCGAAAAAACTCACGCTTCCTGTTTATATCTTTCACGGGGAACATGACGAGATTATTCCTCTCAGGCCTATACAAACAATTGCTGGAAATGTTTTCCCTGATCTAACATTCACCGTGATGGAGGATAACCACCGCCTATCCAAAACATTTACCTCGATTGACTGGCCCCAACTCATAGGAAGTGACTAAAGTTATAAGTACTTAAAGTGCCTAAAGTTGATGATTGATAGTACAGAATTCGCTAAGGAATTTGAAAAGCGGACAAAGAAGTTTGTTGTCTAGATTATTCATTTTCTAACTTTAGCTCACTTTTACCCGCCAGACCCGCCTGCCGTCCGGCGGGCAGGCTTACGGCGGGTTAAACCCTGGCCCAGACCTGGTTTGCAATGCTTAGCTTATGCTGCTTAATCTCCAGAAATACTACAGCGATTGCAACATTTGCCAGGGAAGTCGCACCAGGGCAGGCTGGCCTATAATTTTAATAGGTTGATAAGAGCACATAGCACCTTATAGACTTAATAATTTGATTTAAACACGTCGCGTCAGGGCGGGCTTTAGGCACTTTAGGCACTTGTTTATTTATTCTTCTAACTCCACATTCCAATAAATATAGTCCCTCCATGACTGTGGCGTATGCTTAAAGCGTAATGTAACCTTTAAAATAGGCAACCATTTAGGTATAATTGGTTTCTTGATCAAGAGCATTGAAGCTTCTGAGGGAAGCCTTCCCCCTTTCTTTCTGTTGCACTTAACGCAACAGGTAACAACATTTTTCCACTCTGTCTTACCTCCATGTGCCCTGGGCAACACATGATCCCACGTAAGCTCATCCGGAGTGAGTCTCTTGCCACAGTACTGACATTTGTGATCATCTCGAATATAGATATTCTGCCTACTAAATCTTACTGGTATCTTTGGCCTTTTTACAAATCTTAAAAGCCGGATAACCGCTGGCAACTTAATGGCGAAACTGACTGAATGGACTTCCTTAGTATATTCTTCAATTACTTCAACCTTGCCCAGGGTCAGCATGATAATTGCCTTCTTCCAGTTGATGACCTTAAGAGGCTCAAACGTGATATTTAAAAGCAGTACCTGTTCCATTTTAAGTGCCTAAAGTGAGCTAAAGTTATAATAATTCATAAATTCTTCGATCCCTCAATTTTAGGTAATCAACCCAATACTCCAACACTCCAGCGGGCCAATACCCCAATTGGGGCGAAGCCCTGAATTCAGTCGGGGCGAAAGGATTTGAACCTTCGACTCCCTGCTCCCAAAGCAGGTGCGCTACCAGACTGCGCCACGCCCCGAATACTGTAACTCTAATACATTATTTCCCCTTAAAAAATCAAGTAAATTATTAAGTTGCTTTATTGGTTTGACAAATCAAACCAATAAAGATGTTAATTGTTTAAAATATCTTTTTGTTGACTTTGTAAAGATTAGATAATATTTATTGTAACAAAAATGATGAACTCGTAAAAAGTCATATTCGGAGAACCTGCCATTTCGACTACAAGGAGAAATCTCGTGTTTTCAGCATGTTACATTTGTAAGATTTCTCGCTTCGCTCGAAATGACATGTTGTTGAGACTTTTTACGAGTTCATCAATCTTGAATTCCTTAACTTTAGGCACTTTAGTTCACTTTAGGCACTTTAGGCACTTCTTATGTTAGATATTCAAAATCAAAAAGATTACCGTAATATTGATATAGACAAGGTTGGAATAAAAGGCATCAGGTATCCAATAACGGTTCGAGACAAAGAAATAAAAACCCAACAGACTGTAGCCTCAATTAACATGTATGTTAACCTTCCCAAAGACTATAAAGGCACACACATGAGCCGGCTTATTGAAATTCTGAATGAACATAACAGAAGTATCTCTATTCAGAATTTCTCAGATATTCTTTCAACGATGAAAGAAAGGCTCAATGCTGAAAGTGCACATATAGAAATATCCTTTCCATACTTTATCATGAAGAGCGCCCCTGTAACACATAGCCAGGGCCTGATGGAATACCAGTGCACCTTTAAAGGTAATCTGAATAAAGGGAAAGATCTAATAATCATAATACATGTGCCAATTACCACCCTCTGTCCATGCTCAAAAGAGATAAGTGATTTCGGTGCCCACAATCAGAGGGGGGTGGTCACATTGCAGGTTAGATTTAAGAAGTTTGTATGGATAGAGGACCTCATTAAATTAGTAGAGGAGGCTGCGTCCTGCGACGTGTATTCTGTGTTAAAAAGAGAGGACGAGAAATATGTAACTGAAAAGGCATATCAAAATCCTAAATTTGTAGAAGATATTGTCAGGGATATAGCCAAGAAACTTGAGTATGATGCAAACATAACATGGTTTGCAGTTGAATCAGAAAATTTTGAATCCATTCACAACCACAATGCATACGCATACATAGAAAGGCATCAATCTGTCAGTTGACTGTTGTCGGTTGTTAAATTAACATGGAGATAGATAATGTAAGAATTCTCAGGAGTCAATTTGATGGCTAAAACGGGCTTTGAAAATCTTCGTGTGTATCAATTAGCAGAAGAAATAGCAGATCTTGGAGAAAAAAACAAACGGACAATGGACAATAAACAACTGACAACATACAACAAACAAAGGGCAAAGACATGTCTGATGAATTAAAAAAGATGTATAAAACGGTGATGGATGACCATTTTCCTCCCCAGATTACAATGGATTTTGGAGATCAAAAACTTATCTACCAAAAAAGGACATGGAAAATAGCTGATGAAACTTCAGGGGAGTTGATTGAGAAAGGCCTCAGGTATGGAGAAAATCCGGGCCAGGAGTCTGCCCTTTACGAGCTGATGAATGGAAACCTCATACTTGGAGAATGTCAATTTATTGAATCAGGGAAAGGGCTGGTTTCAGCCATAGCTGAAGAACAATTAATCCAGAGTGGAAAACATCCAGGAAAAATTAACCTAACGGATATTGACAATGCTCTTAATATAATAAAATACCTTTCCCTACAACCGGCCGTGGTAATTGTTAAGCATAATAATCCCTGTGGTGTAGCCTATGGATCAAGTATTGCAGATGCTTATCAAAAAGCAAATATGGCAGATAGAATAGCAGCCTTTGGTGGTTGTGCAGTCTTTAATAGGCCTCTTGATAAAGAGACCGCCCAATTAATTAGCAATAATTATCTCGAGGTTGTAGTCGCACCTGAGTTTGAAAATGAAACTATATCTATTTTAAATAAGAGTTCTAATCTCAGAATTATTAAGATCAGCAAAATTGATAGATTAGCCGAATATACAGAGAAACGTTTCGTTGACTTTAAAAGCCTTATTGACGGGGGAATAATACTACAGCAATCACCTATAAATAGAATAAAATCACCAGATGATTTTGAACTGGCATCAATTAAATATAAAGGAAAACTATACAAGATTGCCAGAAATCCCACAGAAGAAGAATATACTGATATGCTCTTTGGTTGGCAGGTGGAACAGGGTATTACATCCAACTCAGTCATCTATGTTAAGGACGGAGTAACAGTTGGCATTGGCACGGGAGAGCAAGACAGGGTAGGCGTGGCAGAAATAGCTATTTATAAGGCCTATACTAAGTATGCAGATTCCCTCTGCTTTACCAAATTCGGTATCCCGTACAAAGAATTGGAAGCCGAGATCAATAAAGGAAAAAAGGATGCCGCAGCAAAGGAAGAGATTGATAAGGCAACTACTTTAGATCATGGCGGTCTCATAGACTCAACCATGGTATCTGATGCATTCTTTCCCTTTAGAGACGGAGTAGACGTGGCCATAAAGGAGGGAATAAGGGCCATTGTTCATCCAGGGGGATCGTTAAGGGATTTCGAATCAATTGAGGCCTGTAACGAGGCCAACCCTCAGGTAACCATGGTATTTACCGGCCAGAGGGCATTTAAGCATTAAATTTTATCGTCTCAGAAAATGAAATCATGGGGCTCAAAAATAGTAGATCTCCTCTTCAGGCTTTCCCTATAGTAAACTGGTCATTGCTAATTATCGTTATTGTCGGTAGTATCATTTCAATTGCGGCTATAATTCTTCTCTTCCTGAGTCAATCTGTAAAAATTAATGCTACCTGGCAGGTTGAATTGAAGCTGCCTGCTACATTCTACAAATCCGATGAATACATGCGAATTTTGGCTATCGGTCCGGAACAGTCTTATTGCTACGCGGTTATTGATAAAACCCTTTCAAAGAAAAGTGAGGAATGAGGGACTCAGCATAGCTGGAAAAATAGCTTGAATAGGAAAATTATTTTATATATAGTTTAAGGCAATAACATTTGTTATAGTAACTCGCTCATTGCAGAATATGTCGGATTTTTTTGATAAGCTTAACTTTTTTTATAACCTTTCTATCCACAAACTTGTAACCAATGAAATCATAGGCAAGGAGGTAGAATTTATCATGAAGAAAGGTCTTGTTTATTTGATTTTGTCCGGTTTAATCTTATGCCTCTTCTGTTGCACTTCAGAGAATAAAGAAAAACATACAGAGCTGGCTAAGATAAATGATTACACCCTAAGTCTTGAGGAATTTCAAAATCAACTTGCAGCGGAAATTGAGTTTGATAAGGATTTTAAATTGACAAAAGAGGCAAAGAAAAGATTTTTAGAAGAACTAATACGAAAAGAGCTTCTTATCCAGGAATCCAAAAGATTTAATCTGGATAAAAAGGAGAAATTCGTCAGGGCTATCGAACGTTATTGGGAATATACACTGATAAGAGACTTAATGGATATGAAAGGCAAAGAAATCAGCAAAAGAATCTTGATTTCCCAGGAGGAGATTGAAGCCTCTTATAGAGAGAGAAAAAAATCCGATGATAACCTCCCTCCCCTTTCAAAATTACAGGATAAGATCAGTGAAGATCTCAGGGAAAGAAAAAAAACCAGGATGCTAAAGGAATGGATCAACGATCTCAAAGAAAAAGCCAAAATCCAGATTAACGAGAAACTCTTATATAAAGACTGAAAAAGGAGGCAGACATGTCTCAGAATAAAAAGCCCTATAAAAGGAAACAATATTTCATAAAAAAAACATTTCAGGCCACATTTATTCTGAAATTCTGTCTTATTATTCTTCTGGGAGCCTTTCTATCCACTGTCCTGCTTCTTCTTTTATCTCAAAACACATTAACATCCTCTTTTCATCAATCCCAGTTGACCATAAAAAATACAGCTATTGCCATTCTGCCCGCTGTTATCCTTACTAACCTTATTACACTCGGACTGATTTCCTTGGCCGCAATTGTCATTATCCTTTTCATTTCCCACAAGATTGCCGGCCCTATGTTCCGACTTGAAAAAGATATAAAAGAAATAGGAAAAGGAAATTTAACTAATAAGATAAGACTCAGAGAAAAGGATCAAATAACCGAGTTGGCTGAGGCAATAAACAGGATGACAGAGAGTTACCATGAAAAAATTCTTGATATCCAAACCAGAGTTGAAAATCTTCTCGAATTGGCTCCCAAACAAAATGCCCCCCAGGAATTAATTGAAGGATTAAATCATCTTAAGCAAGAGATTAATAACAACTTCAAAACCTAACCTTGGTACACTACCTTCATGCCATATAAAAATCTACCGGGGGATGTCCGTATCTTATAGAGAGAATTGGTAAATCTATAATATTTTAGCTCTTTGAAAACTCACCCTGGCCTTTATTAAAGGCCACATTGGTATCCTTGGTGAGACGCGTGAGCATGGGGATGTCTTTTTTTTACCATGCCCCCACAAAGGAGAGTCGGTAGGCCGCTTCAAACTGGTGCACACGGACAAAGTCCCTAGAAGATAATGACGAGTTGCTCGTGCACATGGGTTGAAGCGGCACGCTGAGACCCCATGTTAAAGGGTATGATAAAAAAAAGACATCCCCATGCTCATTTACCAGGTAATTTCAAAGAGCTAAAATGTTACCTAAATCTTACTTTTACAAAGCGTAGTGCCAATTTCTATTTGTTACCATGATCGATATTCACTCCCATATTCTACCCGAAATTGATGATGGTCCATCAACCCTGGAGGGATCTCTTCAAATGGCCCGTATAGCCGTGAAAGATGACATCGAAATTATGATTGCTACGCCCCATTGTCTTAACGGTTTGTATGTTAACTGGCGGGAGCAAATTTTGTCCGCTTGTGCAAAATTTAATGCGGCATTAAAGAGGCATTGTATTCCTCTCACTGTATTACCCGGTTCAGAGATCCATCTAAGCCCGGAGATTATGGATGCACTTGACAAAAACCAATTGATGACCCTCAATGACACCGGACGATATTTATCTTTAGAGCTTCCTGACCAATTCATTCCACAATCAGTGATCAGATTTATTAATCGACTTAAAAAGAGAAAAATAACCCCCATCATCTCCCATCCAGAAAGAAACCGGGCCATTCAGCATAATATCGAATTATTGTATGATTTTATCTTGGCCGGTGCCCTTTCTCAAATAACCGCTGGCAGCCTTACCGGAACATTTGGATCACATGCACTTCATTCTTGCCAAAGTATAATTGAACGCCAAATGATCCATTTTATAGCCTCAGATGCCCACTCTCCACAGGCAAGACCTCCCAAATTACAAGCAGCCTTTAAAATATTATACTCCATTGCTGGAAAATCCCGGGCAGAGAGTATTATATTCAAGGCCCCTCAAGCGGTAATTGAGGGGAAGGAGTTTGGGACACAAGGAGAATTTTTTATATTGCCAATCCGATAGTTACAATATATAATTTATTAACAAAATATGAGTTATGGAAAGGTTTCACAGAGAAACGGAAAAGCGTTGCTTAACAAATGAATTAAAAATTTTTTAAAGCGAAATTCAGGGTGGACTACTTGTGGGGTTGACTATTCACTTAAAAATTGCCCATCAATAACAACCAAGAAAAGGTCTTATACTAAGTTTTCCAATTGATACATGAAGGGTTTAATAGAATTTTTCAATATTTATAAGGGTTCTCATTAAGGCCAAAAACCCATATCAGGGAGGGGCAAAATGAAAAAGTCTCTTTTACATATTATCATTGTTTGCATAGGAGTAGTAGTGCTATTCAGTTGTGCACAATTTGCTCATATATCCAAAGTCGCAGAGGAGGAAGAAAAAATACTACTTCAGGAACGTCAGGCTGCTAAAACGATAAAAGAAGACTCAGAAATGCTATTCAAGGCATTTCAGACAGCCAGAACCATAGAGATTCCATACAATAAAGCCGAGGCATATGAGAGCATAGCAGGTGTGTATACGGCAGATGGGCAATATGACAAAGCTGTTATTGTAGCAAGAGCTATAGCGAATGCTAACATGAGGGCCTTTGCAGTATCCAGAATCAGCGACCGGGCATACGAAAACGGCCAGCATGATAAAGCTATAGAGATACTTTCCCAGGCCACAGATATTGCAAAAACAATAGATGAAAAACATATGAAGGCCTATACACTTGCTATTATAGGAGGAAAGTACATAGAATTTGGACAAAATGATAAGGCTGGAGAAATACTATCCCAGGCCTATGAGGTAGCTGAAACCATAGAAGACGACGGCATAAAGTCCTATGACTTTGCAATAATAGGGGGAAAATTTGCACAGGCCGGTCAAAAGGATAAGGCTGGAGAAATACTCTCCCAGGCCTATGAGGTAGCCAAAGCTATAGATGATGATTACTACAGAATAACCGCGATGGATATGATAGCAAGTGTGCTTGCAGATGATAAACAATATGACCAGGCCAATTTGATTATCCAAAAGATACTGAATGTTTTCACAAAAGACGCTGGGCCTGATAGGATAGCATACCTATATGCACTAATAGGGCAATACGACAATGCCGTTAACATGGCTAAAACTATAGAAAATCCCTATTCAAAGACCTTTGCATTAGTGAGGGTCAGCAGGGAAGTATTGGAAAAAGATAAGGCTATAGAAATACTCTCCCAGGCCCATGAGGTAGCCAAAGGTATAGATGATGACTACACAAGATCTGCTGCTCTGGTTAGAATAGCAAGCGGATATTTAGGAGTTAAACAATATGCCAAGGCCTTTGAAGTAGCCAAAATAATAGAGAATACCTCGAATAGATACGCTGCATTAGAGAGGGTAGCTGAGAGATATGCAAAGGATGAGCAATACAATCAGGCCCTTAAGATTACTGAAACCATAGAGGATGCCTACTATAAGGCATTTGCTTTAACCCAAATAGCAAATGAATACACTAAGGCAGGACAAAAGGATAAGGCTGGAGAAATTCTATCCCAGGCCTATGAGGTAGCTGAAACCATAGAAGACACTCACGCCAAAGCACTTGTGCAGTCTAATATCGCAGACGGATACGCCGAAGCTGGACAATATGACAAGGCGACTGAGACCGCCAAAATAATTGAGCATGTATATTATAAAGACACTGGATTCTACAGAATATCATATTGGCATTTTGAATCCGAGCAATATGACCAGGCACTCAAGGTTTCTGAATCCATTGAAGATGCCTTTTACAAGGCCTCAGTTTTAACCTGGATAGCAGGTAAGGAAAGTTAAAGACAAAAGCGACTTCTATATAGTTTAAGAAAAAGCAGGCCCGTTAAAAGTAAAGATGTTTGTCAACATAGCGTGCCAGAATTTCAGCAGTGGCACTTGGGGGGCGAGCCGAGAAGTAATGATCAATAATGGAATGGGCCATCTCGTGGGCTAACATTCCCGTATGTACATCGTCTTTGTTAATATATATGGTGTTCGATTCATATATATACCAGGCCCGAATATGGCATCTTGTACCGGTAATAGTAAAATAGGCATTATGTAATCGTTGCTTATTTGGATAAAGATTAATAATAACCTTTCTCGTCCTTCGACGCATATCAAGTATTTCTTGAACCCTTTCAAATAACAAATCAACTTTTTTCTTGATTGATCCAGCTGGATCTTTGGAATCTGAGGCAGAAAATAGGCTTTTAAGGGTAAATTCACCCGTCGAATAATCGATTTCGCCATCGAATTTTTTCAAATCGTTTATCGTTTCATATTGGATAATGGTGTGTTTGGTTTCAATGCGTTTCCATGAGGACTTAGGTGATACTCTCTTTTTAACAGTATCGTTTGGTGGAAAAGAAAATTTGATTTTATTTTCTTCTTCACTGCCTTGTACCATAGCACATGGAATAGAAAGAGAGAAAAATATCCATAGAAGGAATAGAAGAGAAATTTTTAAATGTTTTTTCAAAAACATCGTCAATTACCCAACATCTGGTGAGCTCGAAGGGTGATACGCCCATAAATGGCCAGTAAGGCAGTGAGTAAAAATACCAGATACTGTAATGATTTACTCCCCTCAATCGGCTTTGTAGCTTCGCGTATCGAGGATGAGGCCTCATGCACCAGGTAGGCTTTTTACAAAGCCGTTAAACGTTACATCACCCAAAAAGGAGTTCACTTCTCATTTATATTTGACAGGTAGCTAAAATTAGTTGACAAAATAGAAAAAAAATTATATAAATTTTATAAATTATGTCATAATATAAAGTTAAGTGCAAGGCTGGATTTTAGGTAATCATACCTAATTGTATAATCCTATTAAGAAAAAGGGGGCGGTTATGAGCAAATTTATTAGTACTTGGAAAAGGGCACCAGCTTTTATTATCAGCTTTTTAGCAGCTACCTTTTTTGCCGTATCAGGTATGGCAGCCGATGTAGCCAGTAAAACAGCTGATGAGTCTCAAAAGACCATGCCCACATTTATGCTGGCAATGGAAGATGGTATGAATAAGATTTATAGTGTCATTGAGTCGATAGAAAAAGAGGAAGGCCTCAATCCTGGAGAGAAGATGCAGAGGTTTATTGAATTTTGTAAAGTTGTTAGATACGGACCTGAAAAAATGGATTATTTTCAAATATTTGATATGCAAGGCAGATCGGTCATGGATCCCTATGCTCCAGAGAATGTAGGCAAAGACTTCAATAATTTCAAGGACCGAAATGGCACGCAGTTTTTTCCTGAAACGCTAAAGACCATTCGCAAAACAGGGCAAGGTTTTACTGAGTATCTCTGGTCGCTCTACGGTGGAACGCAGGTTCCAGTAACTTCTTTAGCAAGAGTATACCTTCCATGGGACTTTATAATAGTAACATGCATTGGCAAAGATTTAATTGAGGCCTATGAATCACCTGAAGTAACTCTTCGATATATGAACATTGCCGGCCAAGAGCTGGGAGGACGCCATGCCAGCCAGCCCTGATTGAGATAGATATATTTTAGTGCAGTTGTATACCTATGCCAGTTATAGAATTCATTTCAAGATCATTCTGGAGTTAAGGGACAATAGCACGAGAGATAGGTGGCATATATTCTAACTATGCGGGAGTAATCTCTGGATAAAACAAGGAATGCTTTCTCCTACGTATCCAGAGACTACTCCCGCCTTTATAAGGTAAAGCCTTGGCTGGAGAAAGAGCGTAGCTAAAAATAAAATCATATAATTCTTTACAAGGAGCTGAATTGCAGATAAATATCAATGATTAAAACAGTAATTCCGGTTTTACAAATCATGTAGACAAACAGTTGGTCTTCAAAAGGGAGGCAACCGATGGCGTATTATAACAAATTGAAATATTTTTTTTACTATTCCCTTTTCATAATCCTTGCAGTTGGAACATATTTCTCCTTCCTATGCACTGAGTCCTTAGCCAAAACAAAGATTACCATAGAGCCAATGCTTACACTCAGTGGACAGCTGGACAGCAATTTCTACAGGACCGAGGATAGCGAGAGAGAGGTATATACCTATCTTATACAACCCGGTCTTCACTTAGGCGCCGAAACCCCTAAAAGCAAGCTGCATCTCTATTACATCCTTGATGTCAATCGCTTCGAAGACAAAAGCAGTGTACCTGAAGGACAACAATCGGCCGATGAGGGAAACTACACTGGTCATATCGTGAATCTGGATGGGTCATATTCCCCGTTCGAAAAGCTTACACTGGTTTTGAACGATCAATTTAATATCACACGCCGGCCAGTGGAATCCGACTATTACTACTTCAATCTCGAGGAGGAAAAATACTGGGTCAACCGTTTTACCCCTGGGATTTTTTATTATTTCACACCCCGCTTTTCAGCCGGCCTTCGATATCGTCGGACAGATCTGGATTATTATTATTCAGATGACGAAGACTATGTCGAACATCGAGGCCTTATAGATATTCTTTACAATCCGACACGTACGACAACCCTTGATCTGGACTATCAGCGCTGGACCCGGCGGTATAAAGAAGATTTGTTTGATCGCGATTACACCACGGATTGGATCAGGCTGGTCTTTGAGAAACGTTTCAAATATTATTCCTTTGACGCCGGCATCGGTTACCATGAACCCTCTGAAGGTGTCGAAGATCAGGATGTTATCAACTGGAAAGTGTCAGGTACCTGGCAAAACCCGCCTCCGCCGGAGGAGACCCGCCTATTAGGCAGAAGGATTTTAAGGGCCAAAAGCCATATTTACGCTGCCTGGGAAGACAACTTCAACAATCTTGGCGATTACTATGACGTTTATGTTGTTAAACGGCTGACCTGGAGTATCGCACATTTTTTTCTCCAAAAAGTATCTGTCGGTGTTCGGGGATACCATCAAAACAACAAATATCAATTTGAAACCGGTGAAACTCCTGCCGGCAATATTGAAGGACGGGAAGATGATATTTATGACATCTCCGGAAATATCGGATACCTGATTAAAGAAAAAATGTCGGTGTCATTTACCATTGGGCATGAAAAGCGGGATTCCAATCTGGCCGGCTATGATTACGAAAATGACTACTATATGCTACACTTTAACGTTAATTATGATATCACTGGGCGGGGGGATTTCAGCAAGGAAGCATCATACTATCGATAAGACAAGACTTAAAAGCTTTTCCTTTTTTTCTTTACGATGTAAACTTTGCTCAGTATAACTTCTGCTCTCTGAAATGTGCAGGATATGATAAATAATGAATCTTTTTTTAAAAACCTTAAAACATGCATATATCTTTTCTGTTTTATTCCAGATAACCTTCCTTGTTTTCCCTGTCCAATCTGCTGCCCAGGGTAAAGCCTATCAGATAGGGGCTGCTGATATAATCAGCCTTACAATCTATGCTGGTGGTGAAAAACAGCACGAGGCAGATTTGACAGTCTCAGGTCAGGGAACAATCAATGCCCCATTCATCGGCACTATTAAGGCCGAGGGTCTTACTCCAAGCCAATTGGAAAAGAGAATCACCGAGCCCTTAGCAAGAGACTACTTTGTCAATCCCAAAGTGAACATCAGCATCAAGGAGTATCATAGCCTGCGATACTATATCTCTGGTGCAGTGAGGAAGCCGGGTATGTATGAAATGGCTACAGAAGCCAGCCTGTTGGAGTTGATTGCCAAGGCCGAGGGTCTTTTAGCTGAGCGTGGCAACGTAGCCTATATCATGAGGCCTTCAACTAATAAAAATCTGGAAGAGCAAGAGTTGGAGAATCAGCCCTCCAATGCGGAACCCATAAAACTGGATCTGAAGAGACTTTTAGACAAAGGAGACATGACCGCCAATCCTATTCTCAAGCCCGGCGATGTGGTGTATATACCGCTTAAGGGGTCCCTTGATGTAGCCGAATCAAAAATATATGTGGAAGGTGAAGTGAAAAAACCAGGTATATATGACTACCAGCCGGGGATAACCGCACTGAATGCCTGTATTATGGCTGGTGGGTTTAACACCTTTGCTGCCCCAAATCGAACACGAATAATCCGTAAAAAAGATAACGACATAGAGATAATAAAGATAAACCTTAATGATGTAAAAAAGGGGGAAATCCCTGATATTAAACTTAAACCTGGAGACAGGATTCATATACCGGAGACATGGCTCTAATGATGAATACTATGAATACAACAAGAACCGAACAATCCCCACATCTCAGTGAATATTACTATATCCTGACCAAGCACAAATGGACTATCATCGCCTCTTTGTTCCTCATAATAACTTTGACTATGCTCTTTTCCTTTCTGATGAAACCAGTCTACCAGACCACAACAAAATTGATTATCGAAAAAGAACAGACTACATCACCCCTGACCAGAGAGAGAATAGATTACGAGAGCTATAGTTCTCAAACTTTGACTTTCAATACACATTTTAAGCTTATTACCTCCTATCCAGTTATGCTAAATGTGATCAAGACTCTCAAACTGGATCAGATTAAAAAAAACATTGAAGTAAGTCCCTGGAGAGAGTTCTTATCCGTACTTAAAAAGAATATCTACCTCCTTCTGGGCAAGGAAAAGAAACCCCTAACCCCGCAGGAGAAGCTGTTTCAGCTTAACAAGAAACTGAGAAAAAAAATAGATATTGAGCATGTGAGAGACACCCGTATCCTGAAGATCAGCGTAGAAGACCATGACCCTGTTATGGCAGGAGATATTGCCAATACCCTGGCTAAGTCTTATGTCAATTATAATATTGAAAACCGTCTTAAATCTTCCCAGAATACCCTGAGCTGGATGACAGATCAATTATATGAGATGAAAAAAAAGCTGGAGGATTCCGAAAAGGAATTTTTAACCTATAAACAGCGGGCAAAGCTATTTTCAATAAAAGGCAAGCAGAATATCATTACAAAAAAGATAGAGGATTTTAATGATGCCTATCTTCAGGCCCGGAATAAACGGCTTGAGTTAGATACTAAATTGGCAGAGTTACAGCGGCTTTCAAAAAAAAGGGGGAATATCCTTAATGTTCGCTCCCTGATTGATAATCTCCTAATAGATAATCTTTACAATCAACTGCTTGAATCAGAGGTGGAACTTTCCCGCCTCAGCGATGTCTACAAATCCAAGCACCCCAAAATAACCCAAATCAAGACCAAGATAGATAAGACCAGAAAAAAACTGAATGGCGAACTAATAAAAGAGATGGAAAACTTACAGGCAGGCCGCTCTCTTCTCCTGGCTAAAGAAAGTGTCCTGGAGAAAACCATAGCCGATTTTGAAAATGATGCCTTAGAGACAAGCAAAAAGGAACTCAAATATTCCATCCTTAAAAGGAATGTGGAAACAAACAATAGGCTTTATGATACCCTCCTTTCCAGGATAAAGGAATCCAACATAATCGGTAATACCAGTGTTTCCAATATACGAATAGCCGAGAAGGCTTTAATATCAAAGTATCCTATCAAACCAAAGAAAAAACTTAATCTTATCTTGAGCATCATCTTTGGTCTGATGACCGGCATTGGTATCTCTTTCTTGTGGGAATACTTAGATCAGTCCCTGCGCACTGAGGAAGATATCCAGAAGTACCTCAATGTTCCGGTTCTCTCTGTGATTCCCATAGTTGACAAGGCTGAGCGCACTAAGGAGCAATCCAAATGAGGCCAAAAAAGAGGACAGTATCTAAAAAATTAGATGGCTTTTTCAAAGTGTTATTGAATAAATACCCGGCCGACACACGTTTTGCCGAGGCATACCGAACCTTACGGACCAATATCCACTTTTCGTTTATGGAAAGAGACTTCCAATCTCTTTTGGTAACCAGCGCCGGTGAAGGAGAAGGAAAGACCAGCACGGTGGCCAATCTGGCCTATACCATAGCGCAGACAGGAAGGTCTGTTCTGATGATTGATGCTGACATGCGAAAGCCTACCCTTAGTCGCTTAATCCATTCAAATGAATCTCCAGGGCTCACCGGATTGCTTACCGATGTCTTTGGCACCGATATTCAGAGCGGTTCTCTTAAAAATTTCGGAATACATGATCTATTACAATTGACAGCCCTTAAAAAAAGAACGGGCCTTTTGCACCTCTCCAATGGGTTTGAGAAGGTCGAGTTTTTCTTTTTAAAGGGTGAGATAGTTGATCTCAACTGGCTTACCAGACCAGGGAGGAAAAAACTGGGAACTGTCTTGATTAAGAATAACCTCCTCACTACAGAGCAGGCTAAACAGGCCGCGATTCGCCAGAAAGATACAGGTCAGAAGCTCGGCTTTATCCTTATCAGTATGGGCTTTGTGAATGAGGATGATCTAATGGGTTTCCTTACTATCCATATGATAGAGTGTCTTCGAACCGCACTCCATTTTAAATCGGGAGAATTTTCGTTCAAGGAGTTTCCCGAATCTGATTTTGAGCGGGCCTCATTTGATCCCATAGATTTCAATAAAATATATAAGCAGGCTTTAGTTGGGGAAGAGGCATTTCTATATCTGCAGAAAAAAATAAATTCAGCCATACTAACAACAGAAACAAACAACCTTTTTCTTCTCCCTGTCGGTAACCTCCCACCCAATCCATCAGAGCTTTTGGGCTCTGAGCGGATGTCTTTTTTGATATCCAACCTGAAAAAAAGGTTTGATGTCTTGGTCATAGACTCCCCCCCTATTCTGCCAACAAGCGATGTACTCCTTCTGGGCCCTTATACAGATGGAGTAGTGTTTGTTGTAAAATCTGGTCATATCAACCGGGGAATGATAAAAAGGGCCCTCGATCAACTTCATACGGCTAAGGCTAACGTACTTGGTGTGGTTCTCGGTCAGGTTGATCTAAAAAGAGAGGGTTATTATAAATATTACGATAAATATTACTCTAAATATTATGGAGAAAAAAAATAATGCAAAAACCAAAGAGCAAGGCCTTATATGCGCTTTGATCATTCTTCTTTCTATCATGGCCTCCTATTATCTCTTTCTTCACCTTATCTCCCAGATCCATTATATAAAGGGTATTCATCAAATAAGGGATGGAAATTATGGTGCCGCTGTAACGAAACTTGAAAAGGCTGTCCGGCATGAGCCCAAAAATCCATTGATCTGGAAAAACCTTGGTAAAGCATACCATGAACTGGGAGTGTTAAAGCCCATCAAAGAGGCATTTGACGTTTCAAAAACGGCTAAATATTACTATCTTACGGCAGCCAAACTCAATCCCCTTGATGCCGAAACAGCCTACTATCTTGCAAGAGAAGAGGTTCGCCTTGAAAAGCTGTCTAAATATGTTACATATCTTTACCATAAAAAAGAGAATCATTCTTACCAGGCCTTGCCATATTTTAAAAAAGCCATCCGTTTAAGACCCAATGCAATAGGTTACCACTATGACATGGCAGCCTATCTTTATAACCAGAGAAAGGAAGATGAACTATTAACCACTATCCAGACTCTGGCCCGAATATATCCCCCAACCTATTATTATCTAAAAAAAGAGCCCTTGTGGTCTTCCCCTGTTAAGGAGGCATTTAAGACAGGTCTTGAACAGGCCATCAAAGAGGATATCTCCACCAAAGATGCCCATAAGACCATATCATATTTGTTGTCTGAGGAAAAAGAATGGTCAGGCGCCATATCCCATTACAAGCAGGCCCTCCGATACAAGGCCAATCACAACAGCAGTGAAGATTTTATGCATTTAGGTAACCTCTATGTGAAAAACAGACAGTTTGAGGAGGCGAGGAGTTGCTTCTTTCGAAGCCTGGATCTAAGTCAAACAAAGGAGAAGGATCTGGAAAGACTTTACTATAATTATAAAAAAGAAGGATATTCTGAAGAACTCTACCTATTTTATCAGAATGCTAAGAATCGGTTTACCCTTTCAACCACAATGGATATCCTTATGGCACGATCCCTTATTGACCTTAATCGATACCACCAGGCACAACAAATCTTGGTGGATGTTAATCAAAAAGAGCCCACTGCCGAGGCCTATTATTGGCTGGCCCGTATTGCTAAAATAGAAAAAGACTGGGGCAGAATGGAACTGGCCATACAAAAGGCAACAGTGCTTGACCCTTCTAACAGCCAGTATCATCTGGTTTTTTCTCAAGTACTGCGAAGGCTAACAAAGTTAGATAGAGCCGAAAAGCAGGCAGGCCTTGCCATCAAGCATCGAGCTAAACGATCCGCCTGGCTTTTTGACCACAGGGCCTGGATACGATGGGATAAACAGGACTATCCCGGAGCCCTCAAGGACTGGAAATCTGCTATTACACTGAAACCTGGCAGGGCCTCCTTTTACACCCATGCGGCTGAGGCCTGTATACAAATAGGAGATTGGCCTCATGCAATAGACTATTATCAAAAGGCCATAAACCTGGATCCAGAAAATAAGGACTATCAAAAGAGATACCTTGAGATCAAAGCTCAAAGCTGAAGCCATGGGCGTTGCCCATAGTTTATATTTGAAATATTGGTTTTTATTCAATAAAATAAATAGTGGCAAATTGATTACCAGAGACCTTTGAAAAACCTGACATTTCCTGCCACCCTAAGAAAGAGGATGGACTTTTATGAAGTGACTGGTGTAAGGGTGCTGTCTTTTCGCAATTTATCAGTGGGGGAAACCGCAGGCCACGACATGTCGGGGCAATGCGGAGGGGGCAAAACTCCCCCATGGATAAGTTGCTGAAAAGACCAACCTGGGAGCCTTGGAACTGAAGAAAAGCCCATCCTCTTTAAAAAAAGGGGTTATGCAAAGGTCTCTGCCCATGTAACTCAAGGAGCGGAGCTGTATATATCGAGGGGTTCACTCTATGAAACCATGACATTGCTTGAGACTTTCAAAAGAAAAGCCTGGATATCAGACGACAACTATGCCCAACTTGAAATCTATGGCAAGGAAGTCGCCTCAATGATAAAAGGACTGATTAATTCAATTAGTTAAATCCCCCATCTTTCAGCTTTGAGCTTTCATCTTTGAGCTTTCAGCTTCTTTTGTTATGAAATTTTTATCTATTATACCTCGCTATGCAATATACGCTTTACTCATCTTCACCCCCCTTGCCAGGGGTTCAGTGCAGGGCTGGGCAATAAGCACCATCCACCTGGTAACACTAATTGCCCTGACCGCCTTTTTGCTTCAAAAGAGTTGGAATTGGGAATGGAAATGGATAAGAACCCCTCTTGACAAACCGATTCTTATCCTGCTGCTCCTCTGTATCCTTTCCTCTGTCTTTTCCATGCATCTCCGTTCGAGTTTTTGGGCCTTGATCTTACTCATCAACTACATTGTCATATTTTATCTGACCCTCCATATAGTTACTAACAGGTCCCAATTACGAAAGCTTTTCTATGTAATAATAGGCATAGCCATTTTTCTCTCCATTTTTGGCCTATTTAAACGATTCGGTGCAAATCCATTTCCATGGTGGGAGTATAGAGACCTGGGATATTCTCTGGAACTTCTTTCAGCCACCTATGGCAATCACAATCATCTGGCGGGCTACCTGGAGATGGCTATTCCCCTTATTCTTGGGCTTTTTTTAACCGGTTACATGGGTGCTAAACTGTTTTTGATGATTTGCCTGACTTTTTCAATGCTTACAGCCCTGATCCTTTCTCTTTCAAGAGGGGGATGGATTGGCTCCCTTATCGGATTAGTTTTTATGGCCATTGCCCTAATAACTAATCCTTATTTCAAAAAAAAGAGAGTAATAATTGCCTTGACTGGGGGATTTTTTGCACTGGCATTCGTTGTTTTGGTCAGTACACCTGTAGTAGAGAGATTGCGAACATTTGAGCAAAAAAAAGAAATCCCAAACTTTAGCGCCCGTGTAAAGGTTTGGGGTGGAATTATTAAAATGATTCAGGATCATCCTTTGCTTGGTACTGGTCCTGGTACATTTGCAACGGTATTTACTCAATACCAGCCACCTGGGTTTTTAAGCCGTTATTTCAGGGCACACAACGACTATCTTCATTTCACATCCGAAGTGGGTCTTGCGCTGATTCCCGTTATTATCTGGATGATCATTGCCCTTTACAGAAAGGGATTTATGAAACTTAAGAACCCGAGTCGGCTTGTCAGAGGTACAAGCCTGGGGGCCATGTCTGGTATAACGGCACTATTGGTTCACAGCATCAGTGATTTTAACCTCCACATTCCGGCTAATGCTCTGCTATTCACCATTCTGGCATCAATTGTAGCCGCTCCCTTACCAGAGCACAATCGCACGGATTAAAAATATATGTAATCAATAACGAAACACAAAGTATATTTCACTGGAGCGCAGCCTATTTAACTGGGACTCACCCCTGCCAATTCGTTGACAAATGCAAAGGAATATGGGGGACATAGCAAAATAACACAATATAATGATGTCCCTCATCATTTTGGGGGTTGAAAGGTGCTTTTTAAGGGAAAATTTGGCTTGTTTTTCAAGATTCTTTATTTTAGTTTCAATGAGTTATTGAGGTCCGACGACCTCATTTGAGGCCATTTGGGTCCAAGCTTAATATGAGGTGACAAAATGTCTAAAAAACCATTGTTTATAAGGGCAGAGTGGGACGAAGAAGCACATGTATGGGTCGCTCCAGCGACGATGTTCCAGGACTCGCCACAGAAGAAGACACCATAGAGGGACTCGTTGAGAAATTAAAGATAATGATTCCTGAACTTCTCGATGCCAATGGGGCTGAACAAGAATATGAAGTGCCCTTTGAAATTTTAACTAGACGATTTGAGATTACCCCACGAAAGGGTTTTTAATGTCTGATTATTCCAAGGATCTTAAACAGTATTTACAAGAGGCAGGATGCTGTCAATGCTGTTCTGAAACAGGCCGGTTTACCCAAGAAGTCCTAATTCATGACAAATTATGCAACACCAAACAATGTCTCTATGCTGCGTAGCTTAGTATTAGTATTGTGTAATAGTGTCAATGTCCATTGTTAGATTAAGAAAGCAGGATTGACCGAGGAAGTATTCTTAAAACTGATTTGAACAAGGAGGATTAGTAATAATGGAATATACAGTAATTATGCATCCCGCAGAGGAAGGTGGATATTGGGCAGAGAATCCCTGCCTTGCCTGGGTGTTATTCTCAAGGGGAGACGTTAGAAGAGGTTATGGAGAATGTCAAAGAGGCTGTGGAGTCACATGTTGATGCTTTGAAACAAGATAACCAAGTAGTACCTATCGAGAGAGGTTTAATGATCGGAAAGGTGGAAGTTCTGGCAGCATAACTAACGTATTGCCGGTTATCCTAACGAAAACTGAGAAAGAAAAAATCCTGCCTGCCCCGCCGTGCCCCGTTCAATTCACGCCAGTGACAGCTAAGCGTATTTAACCCGGGGTGCCAGAAAATACCCTTATACCAATAAGATTGCCATGAAAGAAGATTCCTTCTGGACAATAATCAAAGCAGATATTCTGCGTTATACCGGCTCCAGTAAGGATGGTGTAGGTGTAATGATAAAGAACTGGTGGGTAAATGACGGTTTTTTGGTAGTTTTTATTATTTTGTTTAGGATAGCCCAAAAAATTATACAACTAAAAATCCCATTATTGCCCACATTAATTAATCGGCTTAAACCACTACCTTTGGTAGTGGTACAATAAAAAGGTTCTACCGTTGTAGTAATTGATTGGAATGTGCCTTTGCCAACCATTAAAATAATAGCAGGGTGCAAAATAAGTAAACAGCTGAAGAAATCATCACATAAATATATCAATTCAGATGAAACTTTACAATTTGCCCAAAGTATCGACTTTGCAAATCGTGGTGACGAGAAGAAACAGTGGCGCAAGACCGGAGCTCATAGCATGCTGAATAAGCACAGTAGGTATGAATGAGCAGCAGATATGGAAATATGGGTGGTGGCAAGGGAAGATGGAAAAGAGATTGATCATGTTCAAGTAAACTGGTCAAGTCCGGGGGTACCTTTCAGGACCAATATATCAAGCCACCGCCTCTGGCGGTGGTAATTTGACTTTTCAATAGAATTTTGCGGTTTTTCACGATGAGAGTTATCGAAAAAGTAGAGCGAACATTTTGGGTAGATGTAGCAAGGAATTGCTCCTATGCTAACTTTTTCCACACTCCATACTGGTCAGAGCTTATGGCAAAAACATTCTCTTACATAGATGTAACTAAGGGATTTATTTTTGATGATGGAACAAGGGTTGTATTTCCTTTTATGTGCATAAAAAGGAGACATCTAAAAGGGTTGTTACATTTATACGATTATGTTTCTGGACCACCCTATGTGTATGGAGGACCTATTTCTGATGGGGAATTAAACAAACAACAACTTCATGAGATCATTGAATATATTAATTCCAGTTTTAAAAAATATAACACTATTCTTATAAGAGGAAATCCTTTTGGACAAAACATAACACCATCGGGCTTTAAAAAAGTCAGGGATTCTTCTCATATAGTAGAATTATTTAAATATGAGAATGAAGAAAATTTATTAAGGGGTTATCCGCACCGCTTTCAAAGATATCTTAAAAAACTTATAAGCTCCAATATGTTAACATTTAAAGAAGCTACTACTATAGATGAATATGAGAAACTCTATCAGCTCTACAAAAAATCCTTTATGCATTGGGATGAAGTTTTAACAGACTACCCTCAAATGCTATTTCAAAATTTATTTAATTTGAAAAACAAATACATAAAACTTTGGGGTGCTTATTATAAGAATAATATGATTGGCGGAATGATTGTATTATTTTGGAATCACTATTGCACAGGGTTTATGTCTTACCATGACAGAAAGAACTCAAAATTACACAGCAATCGTTATATTCTGCATAATTGCTTTCTAGATTGCATTGAAAAAGGATTTAAATATTTTGATTTTCTGCAAAGTGGTGGAATAAAGGGGTTAGAAGATTTTAAAAAGTCTATGTTGGGCATAGAATACCATCACATCGCTTGGTTAAAAGAAAATAACTTCATAAAGAAAATGAGAAATATTAAAAAAACTTTGACAAACTGAACTATTGATAGCTGATGACAGCATTAAAATTTATCTTTATCAAAATTCCCCACAAAATATTTAGTATAATCTCTGAAAAATTCGAATGCTTCTATTATCGTTTTTATTACTCAAAGCCAGAATTAGAGCTGGATTTTATTAATAAGAGATATCTGGTCTGTGAAAGGGACCAATTTGAGGAAATTTTTGACAATTATCGTGAATTATTTCCGGGTCATATTCAGGATAAAATTATTCAATCCGACTTGATTTGTAATCATATTTTTGACCTTTTAGGCAGTGGACCTGTGCAATTAAGCCCCGAAGGTGAGGGCTATCAACCAATTAATTGGCATATCGACTTTAAAAGCAACTATTCCTGGAACCCGAAGACTTTTTTCCGTAATATTCGATTTGGTCATATAGAAGGGGTAGACATAAAAATTCCCTGGGAATTGTCACGTTTCCAACATTTGAATTCACTTGGACAGGCATATCTTTTAACAGAAAATAAAAAATATGCAGATGATTTTGCAAATCAGATAAAAGATTGGATCAAGAATAATCCTGTTGCTTTTGGGGTTAATTGGAAATGCACAATGGATGTTGCTATACGAGCAGCTAACTGGCTGGTTGCCCAGGAGTATTTTTCAGGAAAGAATGTTTTTCCAAAAGAATTTTGGCAAGAGTTTTATATAAGCATTTATGAACATGGAAAATTTATTATAAAGCATTTGGAAAATCGTCAAGGATTCACAAGCAATCATTACATATCAGACTTGGCAGGCTTATTTTTTATTGCT
>Ga0233412_10000339_pt1 | contig 27642 bp, 49 predicted proteins | sample Na_anoxic_4_MG_FD_180667 | JGI IMG/M metagenome (GOLD analysis project Ga0233412, IMG submission 180667) | Seawater microbial communities from Saanich Inlet, British Columbia, Canada - Na_anoxic_4_MG | ecosystem: Environmental > Aquatic > Marine > Inlet | place: Canada: British Columbia...
GTGTAATAATCCGAATTAAAAGGTTGGTGCGAGTTTCGTAATGTTTCGTATTTCAAATAACTAGCCATAGCTAGCGGCATAACAAGATCATCATTATACCCACTCATAGCTTGTGCTTTACCATTATACCAAATGAAAACATCAAGTTCATCGAATAATCTCTGCGAGTAGATTTGCATCTCTCTTGGATTCATCACTTCAACCAGAGCATCAATAACTCTAGGTCTTATTAATGGCGACATGGTAAAACCAGGAACCATCTTTACTTCTGCTTCAACAGGAGCATAAGGGTTCACTTTTGTTTTTTGCGCTCGACTTGTGTAGTAAAGATTAGAGTAACCCTGTTCCACAAGAGAACTCGCTACTGCCCACCCAAGTCCGTTGTTTTCCACAACAATTTGCGCTTTATTATAAGTAGTCGCTGCCCTTAGTAAAAGTTGAACAAATTCTGTTGTAGCTACCTTACCTTTAAACTCTTCAATCTGTTCATAGTTAACTAAGTCAAATACTTCATAAGTAGAAAAGTCTTTCCCATCACCTCTTGCAACGTCAGCAGTAATGACAAACTGCGTATCTTCTGAGAAAGAACTAATGTCTCTCCAATTCCAGATAGCATTTTTAGGACCAAATTTCTTTATGGGATCTTTCATCTTATGCTTTCGATACCATTGTAATGCTTCCGCTTCAACAACCGTATTACCAGAGGCAATGAAAGAACATTCATATTCTTGTGCCATCTTTTGTTTGTCAAAGCCTAAAGCCTTAAAAGCATCCTCCCACCATTGTTGATCACGTTCTGGGTGAAGATCCCAATTGAGCGTGATGGGCTTAAAGTCATTCAATTCTGAAGTGGCTTCGGTAAACATCTTGTGGAAGAAATTACCTTGTCCATTAGGAGTCGAAAGAATGATAGCATCTCCACCCGTTGACAGAGTAGGATATGCAGCAGTCCAAAGAATGTCAATGTTTTTAATGAAAGCCGCTTCATCAAGCACCAAAAGGCTCAACGCCTCTGATCGTCCCGCATCGTCAGAAGAAGGAGAAGCAGTACACGTTGAACCATTAGCAATTGTTACACTCTGCTGATTATCAGAAGTAAGTTTTGGTTGTAGAAATGCTGGAAGGTGCCTTAAGAAAACCTTAACTTTTGTAATGAAGTTAATTGCTGTGGATTGCTTAGTAGCAATAACAAGAATTTCTTTATTGGGGTGAAATATCATTAACCACGCACAATAACCAGCAACGAGAGTTGACAGACCTAGCTGCCTACTCTTAAGGATGATTGTAAATCGGTGGATTAGGAAGTCACTTAATGTGGTTTCCTGAAAGTCATACATCTTAAAAGGAATAAGCCCCTTTAGAGGATGGCGTACCTTGCCATAGGTGAGCAAAAAATAAAGACAATTCCTTGCACACTTAACAAATTCAACTTGTTGTTGTTTTAGATCCATCCCAATAACTTTCTAGTTCTTCGAAATTTTCAAATAGATTTAGAATTTCAATTCTGTTGTGGTCTAGAGTTTCCCAATCCAAATTTTCTAGATCAAACCATAGGTCGGGCAACTCCCTGTCTCCTTTACGAACTAACCCTAGTCCATGATCACTATTATAAGTTGCCACTTGAATTTCGGAATGCGAATAGAATAGCTTTACCAAAGCTTTCCACACATCACCATTCCAAGAAACAGATTCTCTAGGAACCTTCTGCCAGAGTTCACATTCAGGACTACAATCATGCATGACAATAATTCCATTGTCCCTAAGATGCTTTAAAGAATTCAGAACATCACGATAAGCTTGATCTGCATGATGTAATCCATCCACAAAGATAAGGTCAAACTTTACACTAGGGTTCACTTCTTCGAAAAAGGTGTCAGACTCTTGAACAAATCCTTCCTTATCCCAAGACCCGTTTAAAGGTTTTGGGTCAATCCAGTTCTTTCTCTCGCACTCTATCTGTTGAAAAGTTTTACCCTGAGAGTATCCTATTTCAAGATAGGATCTGAATTTATTTTCCTTAATAAAGCGGTTAAGAACCTCAGACACATTCAGTTTTCTCATAGAATTCCTTCCACGCATCGAAGCGTTTTGGTTTCGGAACCGATCTTCCTACATGATGACAGATAGGTTTCTCTTGTAGGTTATAGATTGTCTCCCCATTTTCAAAAGCGGCACCATAAATTTCCCAATTGTATGAATTAGGAAGAACCTTGTATCCAACCTTATTTCGAATTGCAAAAAGGGACAATCTATATGCCGTATCTCCAATAGGAAGATTTGGCATTAGACCATCATTAAATAGAATCTCTTTATCAAAAAAGGCACGATTAAACGCAAGAAAATGGGGACGTAAGAAGTGTTTTTGATAGCTAGTCTCTTGTGGCGCACCGACTAAAGGCTCCTGAATGAGATAACGAGTAATGTCTTTATCCCAATTCTTTCGTAAGAAAGCAACATCTTGATCTACAAGAATCACGGTACGAGTTCTTTTGTCAAGATTTTGATATCCCTTCAAAAGACCCTTAGCGTGTCCCATAGAGCCTGTCTCTTTTAGGTCTGTGTTATCAACAGTTCGAACCGACTGATACTTTGAGTAGTCAAGATTTGTTTTGCTATTATTAACTACAACTACTTCATAGTTTTTATGGCTTATTGTTCCCGCTATAGATCTAAGCAGTATATCAACCCATTTATCTCCTTTGTAATTTACCACAATAAAAGATATCATATAATCTCCTCCGTTTTTTCATTCATGAGGCAAATAACTTCCTCGTAAGTTCCGAAGATTTTAGTTTCTTCAATACGCTTAAAAAGCTGCATAACCAAATCAAAATCTTCTTTTGTATCTACGGTATATCTGTAAGAAGAATAATCCTCTAAGCAAGGTAACTCTAATATAGAAGTATGTCTTAGCATCCAAGGGGTAACATGCTCCCTATCTAAAGGATTATAAGCGTTAGTATGAGCTTCCCATAGAAGCTTCCTTGAAAAGATTTCCACATCTATTCCGTCAGGATATCTTGTATTGGGTCCACGATTCGTAACAAAGTCATAGCCACATTTTTCATAGGTATAGAAACAACGAAGAAGCTGGAAAGGGTCAATCAAAGGACAATCCGCCGTGACGCGAATGATTGTAGTAAATTTATTGTTGATAGCGCAATCAAAATAACGTTTTAAAACATCTAGTTCTGATCCTAGAAAATAGTTAACTCCATTTCTAATACACCAACTAACTATAGGTTCATCTCGTTTTTCACAAGAAGTAACAACCACGATAGGGAGTCCCGTTACTTGCAACCTTTTTATCATATGGTCAAGCATAGGTTTTCCATTAATTTCCATTAATACTTTTCCTGGGAGTCTAGTTGATCCCATTCGCGCTTGAACTATAATTCCAATACTCATAATAAACCTCTTTTCCAGAGAACACTTCTAACAGCTTTAATGTAGTCGTGTACAAATTTTTCAGTATGTGCGGCTGATGGATATATTGAGGGTGTTGCCAAAAAACTATGCTCTAACATATCTTCTGAAAATTGTTCTGGGGTTATTCCCTCCAATTCAAAATGTATAAGCGCGGGAACATCAGACTCAACTTTAATGGCTGAAAAAGTATTTAGGTAATACATTAACATACTGCCTATTTTATTGATCTGTCCAGCTGCGTCTATCTCCGCAGAAACTCGTAATGTTTCTAATGCGGCAACGAAACCTAATCTTTCCGTCCAGAAAGTGCTACTAATAAAAGTATCTTCTACAGAGGACATAACTTTACTTTTTCCTATTACAGCAGCAATGGCGTAACCGTTCCCCATACCTTTCCCATACACAATAATATCGGGATTTAAGCCATAGAGTTTGTATGCTCCCCCATTCCTAAGTCGAAAACCTGAAGTGATCTCGTCTATGATTAATAGGGCATCCGTTCTTTCCACAGCAGCTTTAACACTATCAATGAACTCTTTTGAATGATAATTAAAACGAGTACCTTCTATTACAATCGCGGCTAATTTTCCCTTAAGCTTATGCGCCGAATCTTTATCAAAAGGAACTACAGTTTTTTTTAGTCCTTTAGGAACTCCCTTAATAGGAACACTATCAAACAGATGATTAGATAGATTGTCCCCCGATAAATTTGCAGCAAGATACCAATCATGCCACCCATGATATCCACAGAAAGCAATCTTATCCTTCCCCTTAAATGCTCTAGCAAATCGGATTGCCATTGACATTGCTTCACCTCCGCTTCGGGTAAAACGAACACGATTATTTGGTAGGGAAGTTGTTTCTATAATGCTGAGAAGATTTCCCAATTCAACTTCTTCTGTACAATTAAGTGTCGTACTTACTCCTAGATCAATAGCTTCCTTAACAGCCCTATCCACTCTGGGATGGCCGTAGCCAAGAATAGCTACTCCCAACCCCATTGTAGAGGCATCATAAAAGCTATTACCTTCTTGATCCCAGATACGAATATCAGAAGCACAACTAAAATAAGTGGGCCAGTTTTTACAAGGAGGGCGTTTCGAAAGAAGTCCATTACCTCCTGCGATTATCGTTTTTGCCCAATTCCAATTTATTTTTGCCATTTGTGATACCAAAAGCCCACCCCTTTTAATCTAAAACCTTGACTAAGATATGTTTTTTGTGCCGCTATATTCTGTCCTTGCGTAACTACACCAAGCTTTCGTGCGCCCATATAGTATGCGTATCTTGCGGCATGTTCTAGTAAACACTTTGCATAACGCTGACCTTGATAGTAAGGATCAACCGCGATTAATCCTATCGTAGCAAGATTATCCTCACGGAGTCTTAAAGTACAATACCCAACAGGGATCATTGCTGGCCCCCCAAGCACACAAAGGCATATATCGTCAAAATCACCTTCTATGGATTTCATCAGCCACGTATTATAGAGCAATTGAATCCGTTCTGGCTCGAAAGATCCATCAAGCACATAACGACTCATAGGAAATTCAATCGACTTTAAAAAAACTGCGTCCTGACTATATGCAAGTCTACAAAAATACTTAGATATAAAAGGTGTGCCATCAAGAGAAGTTAATTCGCGTTCAAAGTAATATCTTGAATCAATATAACTCCAACCCTTATCTAAAAGATGAGGCAATGGGCGATCTGATAGGTGTTGAACAAAAGTCGCGGCACTCCGAAAAGTAGGTTGTGGAAGATCATCAACTCGGAAACCCCAAAATTGCGAATCCCAAGCTAATCTATAAGACATTTCGATACTCCTTTACAGACTCTTCAGACTCAAGCATCCCAAGTTTACCCTCACCCAAAGACTCCAAGATTAATTTTGATTCTCGAACTAGATTTTTCATTTGTTCGGGATTAAGAGATACCTGAGTATCGGGACAATCATTTTGAATCTTGAAATGCTTTTCGATAACGCGACAACCCATAGCAACCGCAGTAAGAGAAGTTCGAATATCAGAGGTATGATCAGAGAGTCCTATTTCCCTTCTGGTAGTTCCGTAGTATCCAAAATTATATCGGAGAGTTTTTATTGCCTTAAGATTTGCACTCTTATTCTCAGTAGGATAAGCAGAAACACAATGGAGAAGGGTTACTTTTCTCCCGTACCGTTCTAGGATACCAAGAGCATCTTTAATTTCCTGATAAGTTGCCATTCCTGTAGAGAGTAAAATATCTTTAGCGTGTCCTTTTGAAATCCTCTTAAGTAAGGGTTTGTTCGTTAAGTCAAAAGAAGAAATTTTCATGATGGGCATACGCATTTCATCATTCAAAAAATTAAATGCACTCTCCCCAAAAGGAGTTGAAAAGAAATCAATCCCTAAGTACCTAGCATAAGCCCGTAATTCAAAAAAGTCAATTGATGGAAGCTCACATTTTTTAAGTATGGGATACAGAACACTATCCCTTGGGACTCTTTCCTCTGTTTGATATGTTTGAAACTTAACAGCATTTACTCCACACATTCTAGCCTGAGTAATTAACCTTTTCGCTTCATCAAAATCACCATTATGGTTAATACCAACTTCTGCAATAACATAAAGCCCATTGTTTTCTACCAACATGTTAAGCCCCCATCAATAACCAAATTATGACCGTTAATATAACTTGCTTCATTTCCCAACAAAAAAGAAACCCCTTTTGCTACTTCTTCTGAGCGACCCATACGATTCATTGGACAACGTTCTGAATATCTACGAACAAATTCAGAATCCTGATTTGCTAGGATACCTCCTGGGGATACACAGTTAACTCTAATTTTTCTATTTGCAAGGTAAACCGCAAAATAACGAGTCATCTGAATTAATCCCGCTTTCGAAGCACCGTAGACTTCAGGACTCTTTCTATCTCCTTCCCCATAGATAGAAAAATCAGGACTCACGATACCATAGATTGACGATATAGTAACGATTGAACTTTCGTCTTTACAGCGGTTAACAAAGGCTTTGATTGAATTGAAAGTACCTTTAAGATTTGTGTCAACTACATAATCAAACTCATCTTCAGTACGAACCATCGAATCCGTGAATAATGAAACCCCCGCACAATTGATCAACCCACAGATATTATCATTTTTTTTAAAGAGATTTCTATAGAGATCTTCTACAGCTTTCATGTCTCGTAAATCACAATCACCTAGATCTACTGGAATAACCTTATAGTCCTTTGACTCTAGCTCAATCCAAAGAGCGGAACCAATTTGACCTTCTGAGCCTGTTAATATGACTGATTTTCTTTGCATATTAGCCTCAATTCTTTTAAGACAGAAACCAATTCAGATTGATCTTTGTAATACTCAACCGTAATATGCTCCGCCTCTGAATTCCTAGCAATCCAGTAAGCAAATTTCAAATCAGAAGTCAAAGGCTTTTCGTGAAAATCCTTAACTTCATAGTTGTCATAGCCAACTCTCGACACATGAACTTGTCCGATAGGAAGTTTGGACAAACGATAAAAATAAGATCCATCATTTTCATTGATAGCACTTATCTGAGCATGTGCTAGGTCAAACAGGAGTTTAAGATTAGGGTAACATTTAAAGATACCTTTAAAAAATTCAACTTTTGTTACAGTGTCATAGGCTTTTGCTGGAAAGTAATTGTTGTTTTCTATGAGGATAGAGAGGTGTGAAAATCTAGCGGATATTTTATGAAGATTCTCTCCAATATTGTCCATCATTTCGTTATAATCGTAGACAATGCCTTTTGCCATTGCGACACCGTTTTCAATCAAGTAATTGGGACAGTTTGTTGCAGCATGAAACGAAAGAACTTTTAGAAAAGGATACTTTTCAAGTGTGTTCTCTAAACCTATAATCTTCTGAAAAGAAAGCTCATGAATTAATTGAAGTTCAGAGTGATAGAGATGAACCTTTCTAGCCCAATGGGGGGGATGATCCCCCCTAGCTTCTAAACAATCAACATGCTCAAGCAAACTATCGTTGTATATGCTTGAAATAGGGATAGAAATTTTCATCGATTCGCCTCCGTATAAACCTTGAATTGAGATAAATCAGGATAGGGCGGTTCCTCTATCTGATCTTCATTAACCTCTGGAATAGACCCCATACGCCACAACCCTCTTGCGGCTTGTTCAGGTTCCATATACATATTCCAACCAATCATGTCAAAATTATCTTCGGACAAAGGGACTTCATGACGGCCATCAAAACGTGCTTGTTTTAACCATTTGACAGCTTCGAAATCATCAGTAAGAATTGCACCCCCCGTTCCTATATCCAAAATCTTTTTGATATGAAACGAAATGCACATGAACGTGTCTGTAATATACATACCTTTAGTGAAACGTTTCGCCGCATCAACGATTGGGTATGGCTTAAGATAATAGATGCCTTCCCAATTCAGATCTTCGAAGGAAACCTTCGCTCCTGCGTTAATAACAGAACAGGGAACTGAAGGATATGTGCGTTTGGGTAGGGTTATCTCTTTCCCTTTAACCTTATGATACATCAAGGAAAGGAAGATAGCATTGGTGCAGGAGTTTACCGCTACGGCATATTTGCTCCCCGCACGTTTAGCTAATTCAGATTCGAACTGCCTTACCACATCAAATGCATGAGCCATTATAAAAACTCCCTTTTGTATTGCATTGTATAAACGTCTGAAGTTTCTTTAATAGTTTGAAACCCAACATTGGAATATAGACGGACAGCAGAACTATTTTTTTTATACACCCCTAGTAATATACTATCAATCTCCATATTAGTAAACACCCACGATAGGAAAGATCTAAGAACCTTTGTAGCTATTCCCTTATTCCAATAGTCCTTATCCCCAATTAAGATTCCTAAAGCGGCTTCCTTATGGAAAAGGTCTATGGGTTCCAGCTTGATATTCCCAATGTGTTTACCCCCATCTGCAAAGATGCCAAAGAAAAGACAATCATCTTTCCCTAGCTTCTCCCAAATATACGCCTTCAATTTTCTCAGGGTAATCTTCTTTGTCTCTAAATGACTTGTGACTTCAGAATCGTTTAACCACCCCACATATCGAAGGGTTACATCTTCTAGAGTCAACAGCCTCAAATAGAGGTCAGAATCACAGGATATCATTAACCCAACCACTTATCTTCTTATAGGTTTGGCCTTTGGAATTTAATATATAAGGGTCTAAGACTCCGCTCTCTATGGGAGTGAAAGAACTATCTCTTATATTTTTCTCCATTTCAATAATGTCTTTGGCATCCGTGTAAATAAAGCTTAGGTTAGAATCCGCTACCGTGTCCTTGATATTGAGACTGTGTATTTGCTTTCCCGCCAAACCAAATTCCCATCCCACATGACTGTAGTTAGTGACTCCAAAATCACAGTTTCTATATAAGTTATACCCATCTTCAGAGTTGATAACCGTGAAGTCACTAAACTTTGGATGATTGTATCTAGGCCCACCATAACCACCACGCACACCCCTTGGATGGATACCATGATAGCCCGAATTTATTTCTTCCGTGATATAATCGTTAGGATGAGTCTTAAAGCATACCTGATACCCCTCGGACATGAGTTTTTTCAGCATATTGTTGATATCTGTTAGAGCCTGAGAAGCAGAAACCCCACTCCTGTAGGAGTATTTATTATCAGGTGCGGGATTTGCGGGAACATAAGCAATGATCGGTTTCTTTGGATCAAGATCGTATTTCTTACAAAAGGCTACCTTGTCTAACTTCGGTATCCTAATATGAAAATCATAATCGGAATATAATTCATCAAGTCCTATAACTCCCGTAGGACATATATTATCACCCCCACCCATTCGTTTTTTCCATAGTTCGCCTTTAATAGCAAGAAAATCCCAATGTTTACAAAAAGTTACATCTTCGCCCCCAATATCAAACATAAGAATCTTACTGTTAGTCTCTGTTTTAAGTTGAAAATTCCGCTGTTCAAACTGTCTTTTAAATTGCATTTGACAAGACATGACGGTTAAATCTACACCAAGATCCTTACAGGTACTAACTAAGGAATCTGTTTCAATATGGGGTAAATTCTGAAACACACTTTTATCAAAAAAGTATTTTTCACCCCCACGCCACTCTTTATGTAAACGAATGTCGTTGTTTATAAAGACGGGATAAACTTCATGGTCTTTTTGAAGTTCGTAAAACAAGGCGACACCTTCATAGGGAGTAGAACACCAAAATGAATCTCCAAAATACAAAACTATCTTCTTCATTTAAAACCCCCCCTTACATTTTTCTTCCTCCCAAATAGAGCAATGTAAAGGGCAGGAACATCGGGCCAAAGAGCTTTTGTGTGCGTCTTAACAATCTGTAATCCTGCAAGTGAAAAATCTATGTTCTCAAAAACTACTGGAACCTCTCGGTAAATAATATGGTCGAGATATTCATTCTCATACCAAGGATTGATCCAGTTTTCAAACTTTTGAACTTCATCATCTACCACTAAACTTTTGCACCAAAAAGTTGACCACAAGAAATTATTTTCCCCATAAGCCCACTCATGTTCACCATCTTTTTTCCAACCCACTTTGTAATTTTTGAATCGCCAATGATCACCAAGTCCCCAATCCAAAAAGAACTCACCCTCATCTGTAAGGTGACGTTTGATATTTTCTAGGAACTGCATCTTGTTTTTGGCGAAATAGGGACAACGAGTAGACACAATCAAATCATATTTTCCATTTAATTTCCACTCGGAATTAATCTCCCAAGGCTCAACCCAATTTAGGATTCCTTGCCCCTGAAGATCGTATAGATCCATATGATCGCTACGTCTTTCTAGATAACAAGGTCTATGCATTGCCCCTAATACAGCAACTCGCCCGTAAGTTTTATCAGGTAGTATTGAGTCCCACCACTTTTCTAGTATAGCATTACTCTTGCCCATCTAATAAATCCCCCATAAAAAAGAAGTTACTTACAAAAGCATCTCTATGTTCACCCAAAAAATCCATTAACTCTAAAGTCTTAGAATCATCAAGATAGCTCTTGTCCCATTCACACGCATGGTAAACAATCTCTGTATAAGGTTTACCCACACCCAAAGGACTGAATGGGGGGTTCGCTGTGCAGTACACGATTTTAGATTCATCAACTCTCTCAGCTTTTCCTTCTATCGGGATATCGGGATGAAGCGCAAGCAATAACCCCATGTCTTGTGCAATCTTCGCCACATTTGCATTCAATCTAAAAGCTGAAGGTCTGAACAACGGTTTTGCTTCAATACCCAAGTAGCGCATTTGATCCTGCATCTGAGTCAAATACTTAGCTACATTTTCAGGAGGCATATGTTTGAACTCATCGTTATTCGAAGTCTTTTCCATGCGTAATCCCATGATAACCTATTTCAAAATTCTCTTTAGGCAAAGCTTTAATCTCTTCCACGAATTCTGGATAGTTGTTTATAGGATAACCGAATTCACCAAGCCTTTTATAAGCCGTAGGAATGAAAAGAGTAAATTTCACATCGGGAAATGTATTGATAACCCTCCTGCATTGTCTCAGAACTTTCGTTGACGATTTAGGGTGAGGGCTAATGTCATCGATGCTAATGTTTATTTTGTGCATGTACTTCCTCCATGAATCTCAAGTAAGCTAGGTGTTCCCAACCCCAAGGATCATCCATATCTATAGCTTGGTAGCTCTTTAGAAACTTAAATACGTGGTCGATCTTATTCAATAAATCGTGAGAATTCTCAAAAGTATCCCCTCTGTTTCCTATGACTTCGGCATTTCCCCCATCTTTAAGAACAAGAGGAATACACCCGCAAGACATTGCTTCGATTAGAGAGTTAGAACATGTGTCATACTGAGAAGCAGTTACGAACACTTGCTTGGTCTTAAGAATCTCCGCTAGCTCTTGTGATGGAACGGGGGCAACCATCTTTATGTTCTTAAATTTGACAGGGGAGTTACCCACAAAGGTAAAGCTATACCTAGCGAAGTCAAGCCCCTGATCTAAAAACTCCAAATACTTGAAACCCTTTCTAGGATTACTAGACCATGAAGTGCTAACTAGGGACAACTTTTCACGCGCACAATTATGCTTATTAAAGATGCGTCTATCGACAAAATTGTGAACCACAATCGAAGGTTTTTTGAGTTTCATTCCATTCTTAAGATGCGCCTCCTTTGACCAACGAGACTGAAAGATAACTCCGTCTGCCTGTTGCTCTGCAAAATCATACACCTTCTGGTCTGTAGCTTTTTCATGAGGTCCACGGTAAAGACTAAACACACCATCGATTCTGTGAACTATAGTTTTACCCAATCCCTTAAGGAACTTTGCTTCTTCATGATTATCCTTACTGTTAACCAATATCACATCTGCTTCAGCAGGAACATCTACGTAGCTATAGTTAAGACGATCCTTAAAGGCTTTGAGGAATTGATTTCCACCACCCCAAGGGCCGCTTTTAAAATCATGTAGTATGCTAATCTTCATGCCCTGCCTTCCAGCAATTGATTAGTATATCATCATAAACTTTAACAAAAGTTTTGATATCATGCGAAACCGCTTTTGTAAAGTTGTGTTTAATCATGGTACGGATGCTTCCACTCGCTAACATAAGAATACGATTCGCCATTTCTTCTTCATTCCTACAAATCGAATAGGGATGCAATGTGCGTTCTGCCGATCCAACTCTTGTGGAAAGAATTGGTTTATTAGTTAAGCTAGCCTCAAATAAAGCTTGCGGTCCTCCTTCATGCCGAGAAGTAACAAGGTAAATGTCTAGCAAATTATAAAGGATATTAAGCTTTTCTATATCAACTTTTTCATAGTAAGAATAGGGAATCTTATATTCTTCTAGTTTACCTATAACATACTGCCTTCTCCATCCCGCGAGTAAAACATGTAGCTTAGTTCCTGCGTCATGCAGAGACTTTATAATGGACACGAAAGTATCTGGTCCTTTTGATAGCTTTGGACTTTTAAGGTCAAAACCTTCTGTATCTCTTTGAAAGGAACCAAATACCAAAGCGTCTTTAGGATCAAAATCTGGAAAATGTTTTAGTCGTAGTTCTTCTAATTCGACTTCTGGAATAACGAAGAAGTCTTTCTTGTTACACCAATAATCGGTTAATAGAACGGGAGATTCGCTGGCTCTATCAATAAGATTATATGTGAATACGTCCTGAGTAAAATAGTGATCTACAAATTCGTCACGAAGTTCAAATTCTCGTAGGTCGAACTTTTGTGGATCTATGTGATGAATAGTACAGATTACAAATTTTTTCTTAAGGAGGGGGACGGGAATTTGCGCCCATGTCCAAGGGGCAATCAGCCAAATGATTTCCGCTTCTTCTGGGGTAGATACAATTTCATGTGTAGTATACTCTAGAAATTCATTACGAATTCGGTCTACAATCCAGCCTTCGTTAGGATCATTAACATAGACTTTCATTAGTATTTCCTCCTAAGAATTACTAAACCTTGGTCTTTTTCAGGTCCAGTTGCGCCGTCAAATAGGTGTCCTCGAAATTCTACCATTTCACAGTCCCAATTACCTTCTGATATAACATTATCAACCACTTCCGTAACACCTTTCCCCCAACTACAATTATAATCGTCAAAAAGGATTAAACCTTTCTCTGCAAGCACATACTCAGCTAGATAAAAGTCCTCCATGATAATATTGGCATCGTCATGGTTTCCATCGATAAAAATAAGGTCAAAATGTTCCTTATAAGGTTCCTCATCAAATTTGTTGCTATCACTGTGAACAAACTTAATTTTAGGTTTTCCTGGGATATTTAGAACGTCATGAAACTGTTTATTAGACATTGTAACTGCTTCCCACATTAATGCGGTTTTTTGTTCCTGTTCGAAGGGAACTATGTCAAGAGTCACAATTTCTTTTACCTGTTCGAGCAAACCTATAACATAACTTGTAGTTCCTCGCCCTGTTCCTATTTCGAAGAAAGTTTTAGCTTCAATATGCTCCGCGATAGCTTTAATCAAATACTGTTGCTCCCAACCCGCTTCAAATCGCTCATTTTCGGGTTTTACGCGAGTTTTCGTAATTTTACAGATTGCATGAACCAATTTTTGATCTTTTTTCCAGTTGTAGTTAATTGATTTAAGATATGCCTTAAGATCCATAGTTTTCATAAACGTCCTCCAAAAGAGCTAAATATTGATCTGCAACACAACTAATGTCGATATTTTTGTGCGCTTCAGTGAAATCATGCGTTTTTTCAAGGTCTTTTGCAATATATTCTGCAACTCCCTTGAGATCTGGCATTTTTGAAGGTTCATAAGTGTTCTGAATCTCCGTATCCCAATCTTCCATAGCTACGTAGCCACAACCATGTAATAATTCTTTTGTGCCTCCTGATTCTGAACATAAAACAGGTACAGAGTGCGCTAAAGCTTCAACTACCGAATTAGGGCAGTTATCTAAGTATGTCATGTGGAAAAAGTAGTCGGAAGATCGGAAAAACGCTTTCATTTGAGCGTCATCGATTTTTTGACGAATGATATAGACATCTTCATCTTCTGAATATGCGCTACACCAAATAAAATCGCCTACCATCACTAATGCGATAGGATAATCAACAATTTTCTTCAATTCCTCGAAAACTGCAAGATTATCTTCAGGTCTTTTGTTGGGTCGCCAACTTGACGCGCTAAAGATAACTTTTTTGTAATCCTTTAGGTAATCTAAACGTTTTTTCGGCAACTTATTGATTTCTGTGCCGTTATTTACAATCCAATACCTAGTTTCCCCTTGTGGCATTCCAAAATGCTTCAAAACAAGATCATAAGTAAACTGTGACTGAAAAATATGTCCGTCAACCTGATTATAAGTCTCGATTATGTGATTATTGCCGTTTTTATGTGTCAAACCTTCGAAATTGACCTGGCTATTTAGGTAGATTCCATCTAAACGTTGAACACTCGGCTTATCTGGATTAATGGGGAACCTATTTGATATGAATATTAGATCAATGTCGTAATCTTCCTTATCATTCCAAATAATAGTGTGATTTTTACGACTGAACTCTGTGGCAAGACGCTTGGCAAACTTTCCTGGCCCTGAGTTAACTTCAGGATTCACTCCCTGTATCCTTATTCTCATTTAAGAACTCCTCTTTTGTTTTATCGTGCTTTTTCATATTACAACTACAACAAACTGCTTCAAGATTTTCTTTAAGATTAGAACCCCCACGACTTAAAGGAACAATGTGATCAATGTGTATCACTTTTGGATTATATACTAGACCTATTTCTTTCCCACAATAGGGACAAAATCCCGTTCCTTGCAATGCTATTTCTTCATGCGTCCAAGGTTCAGTGGGAGCTTGTGCTTTTCTTGCTCTGCGTTTAGATTCAGCAGCTCTCTTTATCTCGGGATGACTTTGCCTATAATTTTTAGCATACTCTAACTTTTTACCTTTATGTTTTTGATAATTTTCTTGATCTTTTATCCTATATTTTTCTTGGTTTTCCTGCCTATGGTTTTTACATTTTTCTGATAATTCTTCTTTATTCTTTCTATAGTATTCTTTTTGTCGTTCTAGTATCCTATCTCTATTATCTTGATAGTAAAGCTTTGACTCTTTTAAAACCTTATCCCTATTCTTTTCATACCAATCCTTATACGAGTTATTTCGTTTTTCTTTATTGCGTTTGTAATACTCCCTGTTATACTCTTTTTTATGAGAGCTTTTTTGTCTTTCGAGAATAGTTTCTCTATTTTTTTGATAATATCTTTGGTTATACTGAATTAAACAAGGCTTACATATTTTCCATTTATTCGTTTTCCATCTAGTAAAATCTTCAACTGGCTTTTCTTGTTTACAGTAGCTACAAATTAGAGTTTCCATAAAATTACCCCCTGAGCTTAATTAGTAAGCTCAAGGGGTAATGTCTCAAACCTATTCAATTTTTTCGAAACGATTTCCCTCTTTTATATAATATTTTACGGCTTGACGAATGTACCGTTCAGTTTCAATTTGTTTGTTCTCATGAACGTGTCTTTCTCGCCTATCTTCCATATCATAAACATAAATTGGGATTCGATTGAAGTGAATCTTGTCATTGTCTGCCATAATTAAAATTGGAAGCATAAACGCTTGATCATATGCCGAATCCCAAAAATTTCCTGACCTAACATCAATAAAAGATTCATAAGGAATATTAATAAAATATTTTCTTTTAAAGGTTTTTAGATGGGAACTTAACCAAGGATAATCCTCGTATGCGTTATCAAGCTGTATTTGTTTTGGATAATCTCTACAATGACCTAGCTGCATATGCCAAGCGGTCCAAGGTGCGTAGCGTAGAAATTGTCCATAAGTAACATCGGCAGCTTCATGCAATTCTAGAATTACATTTGTTGCATTTGGTAAGAGCCAATCGTCACCATCAAGTTGCGCGATAATAGTATCCTCGCCCTTAAGGTGATTCACAATTATGTCGTAAACGTTATGCAATGGCCCTTGACGTTCAGAATTTTCATAGAGTGTAATTCTAGGATCGCTATCTATTAGAACATGTAGTTTTTTTCGGTCTGTAACGTCCCAATTCGAATTGTCCTCTACAATATGCGCCAACCAATCACCATTAGCCTGAGAGAATAGGCTTTGAATGCATCTTTCGAGCAGTTCGAAGCGTCCGCGAAAAGGCACAATATAATTAACCCTGTCTTTCATTCAAAAACTCCTCTTTTGTTTTATCGTGTTTACTCAAATTACAAAAACAACAAGTGGGTTCAAGGTTCTCTTTCAGATTTGAACCCCCGCGACTAAGGGGTATGATATGGTCGATATGCATTGTCTTTGGGTTATAAATCAAACCAATTTCCTTACCACAGTAAGGGCAAACCCCAATTCCATTTTGTGCTATCTCGTCATGGGTCCAAAGCTCTGTTATAGCATTTCTTTTTCTCGCCCTACGTTCCGCATTTCTTCTTCTAAAACCCTTTGGATTGTCCTTCATGTATTGTTTACTTCGTTGTTTTATTTTTTCCTTATTTGAGGGGTCTGACCTATATTCTTTTCCGCGTTTTCCACATTCTTCTTTATGGTCATGATAATACTCACGTTGTCTTTTTTTAGCAAGTTCTCGATTGGAAGGATCTGAATACCAATTAGTATTCCACTCTTTTTTCAATTTAAGAACGTGTTCTCGATTTGCATAGTGCCAGTCTAAAGATTTTTTACGCTTACAATCTCTACATATTTTCCATTGTTTTTTTTCATAGTATGGAAATTCTTCAATTGATTTTTCTTCCTTGCAATAGGAACAAATTAGAGTAGTCATAGTAAAATCTCCCTATTTTATTTAGTTGGAGGCCACCCGTCTAATATAAATAGGGAGATTTTTAATAAAAAGCCATTACTTTTTTATGTTTTTATAGTAAGGATATTTAGGCTTTGCTCTAATCTCCCAATCATTTCTCTTTTGTTCGCCCTCGTTAGAGATAAAATCACATTGGGGGTGAATATTATAGAGTAGTAAAGGTTCCTGAAACACTTTTACATTTTTTTGTTCACACATATCTAGCAGGGGCAACATGTAGCTCAAATCCCAAGCTACTTTATAATAATTTCCGTCCTTATCCTTCATATCTTCATGATTGAGGCTATCCCAAAGGAAACGCCTATGACTTCTCAATTGAGATGCCCACCATCCGAAACTTCTATGAGATTTATCTTTCCAGATCCAATCAGGATACTCGCGGCAAACTATATCCTCTCCTGTAGATCTTTTGTGTGATCCATAAGTGAGCCAAATGTTTTCATCTTGATAGACTTGATCTAATGCTTTAAGAACATAAGGATGCATGAGTTTATCATCACCATCAACTTCTAATAAAATATCATTAGGATTATCGCTATCTACATCTCTTAGGTAATCCCAACCCTCTATGAGATTATATAAACCGTACATGCGTTCTGGTTGTTGCTTGATTAAAAAACGATCATCGCTACGAATAAGTTTACGAGCTATCTCATAAGTTTCGTCCGTAGTGTCACCATCCACGATAATAAAAGCCCTAAAGTTTTTATGTGTTTGTTTCTGAATGCTCTTAATACAGGCTTTGATATAACGTTCGCAATTCCTAGCTGGAATTACGATATGAAATTTTGTCATTAAATCAACTCTCCTTTTCGAGTATGCCTAGTTCTAATTTTACTTCTATTACCTTTGAGTATTAGAGTCTCCACAGTAGAACCCATTCGTTCATATAGATAACGTCTATACGCTTTTAACAGTCTTGGAGCGGATCGCTTAAGAAGAAAATAGAACAGTCTCCCATCGGCTTTCGGAAATCTCTCTTTAAAATTTTCTAGAGTTAACCAATACTTTTTATTCATGTAACGAATATTGATACCTTCTATAAAGGGCTTATCGCATTGTTTATCAGCATGAAGGAGAAACACAACAGGTCTAGTATCCCAGGCCCAAGGTTTTAAGTATGCAAACTTAACGAACACCCCTACTTCTATATCCGATCCCTTGCGCCTGAAGGTACTTTCCTTTGGACCCTTAATGTCCTTAGTTTTTTTCATAGACGTTCTCTGGATAGGCTTCGGACGCTTTACCCTTGTTTTCCAATGTGTATTTCTTATACGTTTTATTTTCGCCATAGTATATAGCAACTCCTACCTAAAGTAAATCTTGCCAACCTTAAATAGATTGGCAAGACTTATATTAACAAGATTATTATTAGTGTTCTAAGTTGATCCCCGCTTTATTGAAATCGAATAGTAATTTTTCTATGTAAGAATCCCATCTATCTATTAAAGACTCATGTTCTCCTGTGTCGGCATACTGTTCTAAACTGGATGCGATATCATCTCCCGTGGTTAGGGCTTTCTTAAGTGTTCTTACTGTATCAAAGTCTAGTTTGTATTCGGATTCTTTACTCATAGCTATACCTCATTTAGATAGTAACTCGCTTGGTTAAGGTTATTCTTAATCCAACGAACTTGCTTTCTGATTCCTTCCGTTAATAAAGTGTCAGGCTCCCATTTTAAATCTTTTTTAATGTCTCCCATGTTTGCCTTTGTGATGCTTGCATCTCCCTTTATTCCTGGACTACGTAGAATATTAATCTCCTTCCCTAGTTCTTTTTCAATTATTTTAATTATTTCATCCATAGACACAACTGCGCTCCCGCTTACGTTATAGGTTTTACCAGTATCTCCATAAAGAAAAGCGTCCTGTAATGCAGCGCATACGTCTGTTACATAGGTAAATTCGCGTTTTACTCCGCCGTAAAGATTAAACACTTCTCCCGAAATCCCCGCCATAATTAGCCTACCGAAAGCCATATCAGGACGTTGGCGCGGCCCATAGACATTGAACAAACGCATGATTGTAAAAGGCATATCATGCCATTTGCCGTAAAGCCTAATTAAATCTTCAGCGGCATTCTTAGTTACTCCATAAGGACTAACAGGTTCAGGTTTTTGACTTACGTTGAATGGGATTGGCCCATCCCCATAAACAGAACTTGAGCCAGCATAAATCAGTTTCTTGGGTACTTGTTTTAAAGCCTCAAGTAAGTTTTGTGTAGCCATGATATTGTCTGATAGATAGGGCATAAAATTATCACCCCAGCTAGACCTCACTCCCGCTCTGGCAGCAAGGTGGAAAACTACATCTACTTTTTCTAGGATATGTGTCAATTCATCTTTGGATATTAAAGCTAAATCCTTTTCCACTAAAGTAAAAGCATCATTGTGCGACAGATCATAGAGATTCAATCGCTTGAACCGTGGATCATAATGAGTTGTAAAAGAATCGATTCCTATAACGTTGATACCTTGATCAATTAGATACTCAGAAAGATTTGAGCCTATAAAACCTGCCGCTCCTGTTACTAAAGCTTTCATATTATTCTTCTTCCTCAACAGGAGGGCTACTAGGTTCCTGCTGTTTTGGTGGATTAACGATAACGGGATTCTGTCCCTGATTAAAAAACTTTGAAGCTTGCCCAAAATTATACATTGATATCCAACTTTGCTCTAGGATCATAGTTGATTAATTGACGAACTGTTTCTAAATCATCATTTACAAATCCCTTATTTTCAACAATTCGTTCAAGCTCTTTACATAGCTGAATAATGTAAATGACGTTACGGCTGTTTTTTCTGTTTGTAACTGACTGATGGTTTTTCATCACGATATCTTCCCAATGGCATCGTAATGCGCTAGGTGTTCTCATTCAATCTCTCCTTGGTAGCAATAGCATTCGCAACCCATTCATTTGTTGTAAGGGTTTCATCAATATCTACTTTACTAGATACGACTTGTTTGTAAATGATATCACACCTAGACTTGTAGGTATACAATGCGGTACGCATCTTTGTGAGAATTATTACCTGTAGATTATTGGGACGAAAGTATTGCTTAGACTCTTCAATTTCGAAGTCCAAGAGTTCAATATGACTCCCCAATTTTCGAATAAGATTCTTTAACTCTTCCTCTTGAGACTCCAAAGTTTCTTGAAAGTCCTGAAAAATTTTAGTGTACTTGATAACTGTTTCCTGCATATAAAAAAGCCCCCCATTCAAGGTTTGTGTTAACCTTAAATAGGGAGCTTTGTTAAATTTATTCAGATTTGTTTAATCCACCTTTATAGCCAACTGTAATAAAATCAAAAAGAAAAGAGACAATAGATAGAACCCAATAAGCGCACCCCACGATTGAACTTCAAGACCCCAACCCAAAGTCATAGCAAGATAGCTAAACAGTAAACCAAGGGCAAAAAACAACGCACCCAAAAAACCTCTAAACAATTCCATTATTCTTCTCCTTCATCATTGTTTTCAGTAGTGTTAACAACCCTAGTCTTTCGGCTAACAGGACCAGCATCAAAACGTTTTCGTTTCCGCTTCTCTGGTTCATCGTCGAAAGTCTTTTTCTTTCTATAGGTAGGGACTTCATCATCCACAGTAAAAATATCTTCACTCCCGCATTTAGGACAGAGATAAACTCCGTCAAAAATAGTTCCACAATCTACACATTCAAGCCTAACGGGATCAATAAAACGTGTCATTATTCAACATTCTCCTTCACGCAGAAATCTTTAAGAAATTCATTCATGTTTTTGTAACTCAAGGAAATTGACTTGCGACTGGAAGTATCAATACGCACAAGGACTGAATCGTCTGTGAGTAATGCGTACTCGGATAAACACCCCTTATCTATAAAGCTATCCCTAAAGTTACAATTTCTATTCGTGTTGACAAGCATTTTAGTCCCCCAAGATTTTGATTCCAAAGTTTTCGCAAGTCTCGCGCACGTACCCCATCAACTCCAAGAAATCTGGATGGGCAGCATCAAGATCACTATTTTTAAGAACATCGGTCACATAGGTATCACCTAGATCCGTAGCGTAAGGCGATTTTACAGAACAGAACCAACGCGCATACGCTTTTCTAGGATCTTTCTGGTAGTTCTTGAGAATCTTATATTCCCAACCGTCACGCTTGAAAATCGCCCAAGGTGTTTCTACTTTGCGTGATTTGTTGCATAAGATCTTAGCCATTACTTCTTCCCCTTCTTAGCGAGTTTCTTCTTACGAGCAGCCCTAGCCTTTACTAGAGCATCCGTATCGCCTTTCTTTCCACGTTGATCAAAAGGATTCTTACTCTTTCTGAACAACCACAAAGGGCATCCTACGCTATCACAATCGCCAGTTCTATTTGAACCAAGACAATGAACGCACATTGCTTTGATTGCCGTTTTGTAGTTCTTTACTTTCTCAGAGTAGTTAAGGAACATTGCATCTTCAGGAATATCAGACCCCTTGATACGCTTTTTCTCTTTCTTCAAGAAAGCTTCTCTACGTTTTAGTTCTGTCTTAGACATTACTTCCTACCTAGTGTTTCGGGTACAAGCCAAATTATACCATAAAGAGTTAAAGCTGTCAAGCCCAATCCGAACCAAAAAACCAAGTTACTTCCAATCTGAACCGCGAGAAACATCAAAGCCGTAGAAAGCCCAAACAGCACAATCGATGCACACGCAATCCAGAGTTTCAAGAGTTTCAACTGATTTCTAAAACTCATAAGGATCTTCTCTCACTTCGGGCCAATGTTTGTCAAGGTTTTCATACTTTCTGAGGATCGCAAGATGCGCGTCAGGACCAACAATTCCGCAACTCAATTCCTCTACCGCAATTCGATCCCACATATTCGTAAGTCCTGAGACACGCACTTTCTCGTAAGCCGCGAATTGCTTTTTCGTTACACCACAAAACAGTTCTTCTAATTCGTGCATTTCGTTTCTCCTAACCTGAGCTATCAATGACAATGACTTTGCCGCACTTCGAACACTTTTCAATGTGTTGGCAATTGAAAAGGTGAATTCCTTTTCGATCATGTTCAGTAACCTTGCCGTTCCACTCATGAGCGCAGGAACCTTTTTCGATCCAACCGTATCCCCAACAAGCTCCACAGAAAGCTTCGAAGTGTTTTCCTTTGCCGTAAGCATCCACAGTGAGATTCCATCCACCATGCCCCTTACACTTTGGGCAATGCTCGTATTCCTTATCAGTCATATCTCGAAATCGAAGATCGGGACGCATCTTTACTTCCATGTCCGTAAAATCTTCACCAGCTTTCAAATATTCGCTAGACATTTTCATCTTCCTTTTCTACATAAGAATCGGCATCCTCATGGACACCCATTGCATGAGCAGCAAAATCAGAAGCTTGTTCCCAATTCGGGAAAGAACCGTACTCAACATCACGTTGACCAAATCCAGCACCCGAACCAAATTCTTCGCCACCGAACATTTTAACATCTTCGGCAAGCTTCGCTTCATCAACGCTATTATCCATGTAAGCACTCATGGGATAACTTAAGAATACCCTAAACATTTTCATTCTCACTTTCAAAATCGTAAAAGTTCTGTCCATCTTCGATTGCTTTGTGAAGATGATCTTTTGCCGCTTTCGCAGATTGTTCATCAGATCCACTTTCCAGCATTCCCAAAGCCGTAATTGCAGCGTCAACCACGTTCCAAACTTTTTTGTAATTTACTTTGCCTTCCATGATTTTTACCAGCTTTCAGGAGTAGAGGCATCGGTTAAATATTTTTCCACGCAATCGGGATTGCAGCCCAAACCAATTTCTTCACCATTGGGCCGAATTCCCACAAAATCATTCGTAGATTCGTCAAAGAAAATCTTTCCTTCAGCCATGAGATTTGAAAGTATCGGGGCCATTGATTCGTTGAAAATGAAAGTCATTCGATTTCTCCTTAAGAGGTTTCGCAAAGGCGAGTCAAAAGATCAAGATCCAAATCGCCCAAAATTATTCTAGCATCACGAAGCTTTTGGGTTTCCTCATCCGTAAGATCCCCACGAAGCTTGTAAATCAGATCATGAAGCAAGGTCTTAGCCTTAAGGATTTCGGTTCTGGTTTCTTTGAGAGTCATTTCTTTTTCATTTCTCCTAGTGAAGTTTGTAAGCGATAACAGCGATTTCAGTATCCCAACAAGCGCGACAGTTTGCAGCCGCACAAGTTTTCGTGTCCTTATTCGTAGTCGCGGGACAAACATGAACCGACTCGGACTTGATTTCGGAAGGATCGGCAACTACGAGAGAAGTTCCACCGACAGCCGTAAGATCATTGGTAAAGTTCTTGAACTCGGAACCGATATCGTCCGAACTACAACGAACCGAAACATTACCAAGCGCAACCATTTTAGTAAGGACGTTCGAGCATTCCTGATCTTTGTAGGAACGAGTAGGAAGCCAATGCTTCACATTCGGAGTAGCTTTCATGACTTCAAAAATCGCTTCCGCACGTTCAGCGGTATTGATATCGCCAGAATCAAACCAGCGGAAAAATTCATCTTTTTCGATAGCCGTAATCATGCGCTCGGTCCAATCGGACTTCTTAGCATCACTATCACGCCGATCCTGAGCATCTTTGACGTTCGGAAAAACGTAGCGGCCTTTTTTGGCGAAGCACTTTTTACAGATCGGGACAACTTCACCATTAGCGTCAACACTGAAAGGACAAGTCGCGCCAGCGCGAGTTGACCAAGCTTTGCAGCTAGGCTTGGAAGGAGCGGAGAGTAAAGCTTTTTTCTGTGCGTTAGTCATTTTTCAGAATCCTTTTTTAAAGTCTCTTGCTTCGTTTCTTGTCTATATTATAAACTAAACTTCTGAAAAAGTCAAACCGACCAGTGTCGTAACTCCTTTGTTTTCATTGAATTACAACTAATTTACAACTGCCTTGTTTTCAGGGGTTTATAACTCGTTGAAAATAGGACACTTGAAAATAAAAACGGGGCTAATCTCCCATGAGACCAACCCCGTATCTTACCTATTTTCAAGCACTTAACACATTAACTCCTAAAAAGGGTTGTAAGTCCTAGTAATTTAACACGTTAGCATAATAAGGAATGCTTTTTTCAGTCTCACTAGTAACAATCCACCAATGGAGAATTCTAGGATCGCTTGAAAGATTTTGAGATAGCAATTCCCATCCAATGTCCTTAATGGAAACTCTTTCATTAAGCGGCCAAGGAAGTTTCTTAGCGTTCAAGTTATTTCCATCTTCAGTAGAAACGAAATATCGATTCCCATCTAATTGAATAACCCGTTGCACTCCATAACTTCCAGAAAGTTGAATCCTAAATTCGTAAAGAGGATACTTAGGAGGATAATAATCTTCTTCTTTCTTTTTCTCCACAATCTCGAAAGGATCACAGCTATCAGCATCACCAAAAAATTCACAATCGAAGTTTCCTTTAATGTAACGATTGTAATAGGCACCTACTGAATTTGCACCCGTAAGCCCTTCGAAGTATTCCACAGGAATGTTAACATAATCATAGATTCGACCCGTCTGGAAAGTAATTCGAAGAAGGCTTTCTTCCTCACAATAACTTGCTTCCATGACCACGCTAGAATCTAAACCTTCTGCATGATCACCTTCACGCGCAATCATCCAACTTCTGTAATTTTTACCCATTGTCATTCTCACTTTCGTTCAGTTTTAAAAAATCAGCATCTTCAACTTCAAGTCCATGTGTCCAAGCCGTATAAGCCAACAGTTCCCAAGATCTCCAGTTTGCATAGCGCACCAACAGATCGATAAAAATTCCAAGCCATTCGGGACTATGGATAGCAATCGATTTACTACGCACCCGCGCCTTCAATTTTGGATGGGTCTCAGCAATATAATGCGCGATTTCATGCAGCAAAACGGGAGGACTCATCCAGCAGCCTTCGGGAATAATAATCTTGGTGTTATCCTCATTCAAGTAAGCCGCTTTGGTATCTCGCCAGCGTAATTCTGGCATTCGGAAGATTCCATAATCAGCACAAGCCTTTGCAGCCGTAGAAAACGCATCTGCCTTTGATGCAAATTCTGCATCTTCGTAAAACATAATTTCTTCATTTTCCCATAGATAGGCTTTCGCCTTTTGGTAATCTCGCATACTTAAAACTCCTTAATTTTTTTCTGAGCCTCAAGTATCGCGTAATAGACACTGCTAACGAGCGTCTTTGAGAAGCCCTTCCTTTGAGCGACAATAGGATTGCAATTTCCCAAAGCGTGTCGAATCAGATCAAGTTCCGTTTCACTTACTTCGAGTAGGATACTTTCAATTTCGATGGTCTTTTTTATTTTGACGTTAGATAACATTAGCAATTCCCCATTTTCTTAAGTTCAAGATCGGCAATGGTGATTATAGGCACAGAGTTAAGCTTACTTCCAATTTTCGAATCCTGATACGCTAGATTTTCATGATTCCATGAAATTTGCATGGGCTTCGTTGAATTCAGAATGAGATAGATGGGATAATTAGGACCAAGACCTAGAAACTTTTGTCCTTTTTTACCCCAAGAGAAACCAAGTTCAAATAATCGCCGCTGAAGTATCTTGTTTTCTTTGTGGCTATAAACCTGAAATGTAACGCAATCGCCGTTCATGAAATTGGTTTTCATTTTAACATTCCTCATCGTTCAAGATTTCAGTTCCATCGATTTCGAGCGTTACAGTAGTTCCAACAGGAAGGATGCGAACGTAATTGCTTTCCAGGGCGTAGGCATCCCAAGTATAGCTAGGATCAGTGAGAGAAATAAGGCATTCGTAGCAGCGGAGGACAATTTGCTCATCCATGATGCCCATCTGTCCGATCTTCATATCAAGAGCGCGAACAGTAGGATTCACTTCGGGGATATTGCTAGTAACTTTCATTCTTGAATCTCCTTGTTTGTTTTCGTTTACGTGCATCATTATGACACAATTTGCTAGTAAGGTCAACCACTTAGAAGCCTATTTCGGAAGTTTATCTCGTTGAAAACAAAGCAGTTAGAAAAAAGTCCCTAACTCTATGTGAGTCAAGGACTTAGTTGTAAGTTATGTGTTTTCAGTGAGTTATAGCTTCGACAGCCGTAAAATCCTCATGTACTCCGCAACGACATGTTAGTAAAACGTGTACGCAAAGTACAGTTTTAGAGACATGAGAATTATCCTTTCTTAGATTCCTTAATTTGGATTTCGAGAATAGTGCCAACAGGGAGAATGTTAACTCTAACTTCACTCGGTTCGCTAAAGGCGATTTCACCCCATGTACTTCTAGGATTTTCGAGATCTACAAATTCATCGTAAGTTCTCATGAGAAATCTAGTTGGAAACTGGCTTTTGCTAAGATTAACCACTTCTCCAATATCCCCCACGTTCATGATCCTTGGACTGACATTCGTTTTAGAAGATTTTGTAACCGTAATTTCATTTGTTTTCATTTAGAGTTCCGCCATTTTAGTTCTCCTTACCTTAAACGATTCGTGGGAATATTGATATACTCATTTTCAAAGGATCTCGTTTTGAAGTCCTCTCTAAGTGATCGCACAGCTTCGTTAAAGCTAAATGCAAAATTGGATGCTCCATATTTATCACAAAGGTTAATCCACCACCACCACTTTTTGATTTGAGGGTAATACCAATAGTTACCCTCACGATAGATAACTTTTACTCGGTACTTTAGTTTCATTCGTTAACACTCCCTATAGATTTCAAGTAGTTCATACCCACGTTCAGCAAATGCCCTAATCAATTTGGCAATACTAACCGTAGTATAATATTCATAATCCTGAGTGACTTCACTCTGAGGAATGTCTGTCACATAACCAGAAAGATCCTCTTTGATGAATATCCACTGAGGCTGTCCATTAATCGCCACAAGCGTTTTAGTCGTTCCACGAATTTGATCATAGATCTTAAAGCGCGTATGAATGTTAACATAAACGCTTCCATTGATCGGAGGGTTTTTCGAGTACAAGATTTCTTTTTTCATTTAGATTTCCTCTTGGATTGTATCCAGAAAAGACATTGCAGCTTTCCCCATAAGGAAGGCATCACTATCCTCAAAGAATCGAGACCCTACAGTTCTTAAGTCATAACCCTCTTTTGTTTCGATCAAAAGATCGACGATCATGCTTCCCCCTTTAGTCGGCGTTCCACTTCAGCTTCGATGGCGAATGCCTCCCGAACTGCTGTTTGCGTTGTGCCGTGGTCGCCTTGCTCCATCGCTAGCTTACCTACAGCGGTTGTTTTATTTGGGTCCGCTGCATATATCCCCGCCAGTATGGCCGCAGCGTTGCGAGCTATGCGGTCGTGCTTCAGTTTCTCACTCATTGCTAGTACCGTCCTTTTTATGGTATATCTTGGAGTAGGTAGTTTTTGGTTTATGTCAGTGTCCATGAAACGTATAAAAGTCGTTGTCTAACAACAACTTGGGTTTTTACGCTATAGTTTAACACTATAGTATTATAGACATAAGAATGCCCCCATATGCTATAGTAATGTTAGAATTCGAACGTTAACAAATTGTAGCATAATGGGGCATGTGTGTCAATACTAAAGTTAAGTGTATTGTTTACAACGAGTTACATACGTTAATCGGGCCATTTATCGGGCTATTATGGCCCTAAAGATCAATTTGAAAGTTGAAAATGAGTCGTGGTCAAAAATGGACTTAAGGACTTACTTTCCAATTAACTTATTCCCCATACGCGGCGAAACCTTACCACCACGCACGATAAACTAATAACTTATGAGCCACAGGGGGTGGGTTATCTCTTGGCAAGGTCGCGATAATCACCTTTGCAGGAGGAAGGTGATGCATTAGCATCATCAACGACACATTGAGCGATGAACACACGCAGGGCATCCTCTGTTTG
>Ga0233412_10000341_pt1 | contig 27541 bp, 30 predicted proteins | sample Na_anoxic_4_MG_FD_180667 | JGI IMG/M metagenome (GOLD analysis project Ga0233412, IMG submission 180667) | Seawater microbial communities from Saanich Inlet, British Columbia, Canada - Na_anoxic_4_MG | ecosystem: Environmental > Aquatic > Marine > Inlet | place: Canada: British Columbia...
AGGCGGCATTAATTATTTGTTGTGATACAGATACTAACTATCAAGTATTTGATACCAATGGTAATGTAACGACTATAAAATATAATCATGATGATTTAAAACAATCACTATCTGGTGGAATCGCAAAACTGAACGATAATAATAAATATACAGGTAGCTGTCCGGGATGTGATACTGAATACAGCCAAGTCGTTTTGCCAAATACCTGTGTAGAAAGCTTTGATATATATAATAATATTTCAATTGCTGCTTTAAAATCTTTATTAGATAATGGTCCTGTTTTAGCAGAAATTAATGTTTCAAATATTAAAAATCATAGAAGTGGTGTAATTGGTGGTAAAAAATTACAATGCGGTGGCAGTGTTTCACCAGATCATGTCATTTTGATTATTGGATATGGATACGACGAAACATCCAAGTTGAATTATTGGTTATGTAAAAATTCGTGGGGTACAGGTTGGGGCGAAGAGCTACCAGCATGGGCTGTTGCACCAGACCAAAAGAGTAAACCTGGAATTGTTAATGCTGGATATTTTAAGGTAGAAGCCAATGCTGACAATATAATATGTATACAAAAACAAGTTATTGGAAATATTAAGTTGAAATAAATAAAAATTGAAATACTTAAGGAACAATATTAAATTGCATACATACAATGGAATTTAATATTGATATTAACTTTGACGAAGCAAGTGCTGCTTGGATGGAAAACAAGCGATCTATTGGCAATGGAAGCTACAAGTATTGTTGCATTGCAAGTACAAAGGCCGGGTCTAAATGTAAAAATAAGCCATTAAATGACTGCTCATTTTGCCATATCCATGAAAAAAGCAGTCATTCTAAGACTCGGGTCGTATAATTCTTCCATTCCCGAACACTCATCCATTAAATCTACAAATTGCTCCTTGTCATAACGCTCCTCTATAAACTGAATAAACTTGTTTATGGATTGTTTTTTCTTAGGAATACATAAAATATCCTTATTATTCTGATGACACCATGTAAATAATTCATCCAAATAAAACATTAGCAATGAGGTTATTATATAATAGCAAAATACATTGGTAGATTCCTTATATAACGTCTTGCTGCATTTTTTCAATTCATTATCATCTGAAATCAATATATGATATGAGATTCCTGTGAACTTTAATATTTTACACGCCTGCATCATTGCATGAACCGTCTCCTTTTGAAAATCAAGAATACATTTTTTTTTGAAAGCAGGAAATTTAATAGTAGGATTATCAACAAAATGATTCATTATTACATTTAATACTCGAGCCCATGTTTCACAATAGGATTCGTATAGTAATAGTTCTGATTTTACATTAAACATTTCTTGGATTCGCGATTGATATTCATCCATATTGAATGAACTAAAATCTAATCCATAGGAATGAAATGATTCGTGAATTAATACTTTTAACCATTCTTCTTCGCGATATATGATAATTTCATTATTTTCTTTGCATGTATATGTGTATCCAGAATTCACATTATCTGGACCAATTGTTTCTGAACCCATTGATGGAAGTTCTTTTGGAGCATCTACCAAAAATAAAGTTATATCGAGTGTTTTCGTACATGATTTGGAATTATCTGTACTTATTGTATTGATGACATATAACCATAAAAATATCGTGAAAAACATTTTTTCTATATTCACGTATTCGATTGGATTACATAATACTATACTTACTCTAAATTCTTTACCCAACATGCGACATGACGATATTAATAAATAAGAACCTTCATTTATGATTTTTCGCTTTAAATTATCCGTAAAGTATCTGGATGTCTTGTGTATCGCTGGAGGAAACATACTTTCGTTATGTAGAACTTGTTTTGATATAGTATAATTATCGTGTTCTGAAAGATACTCCTTCCCATTTTGTAATTCATTATATAATTTATGTAAACACTTGTCCATATAATGAATTCGTTAAATTATGTTTATATTATTTATCGCTTATTATTGCATCCCTCGACGAACATCCATCAATTCTTCCGCAATAACCGGTTCTTTGCCCCTTTGAAAATGATTCAGTGTTGCATTTTTCGTTTCAAGCAATAGTTTTTTAAGATCCTTGTTTTGTGTCATTTTGGCTTCAATTGCACGTCGCATTTCCTTTTCCGAACGGGATTTCTTATCCCCAATACTAATTAAAAAATCCTCATCCATATTCATTTCTTTTGGACGCACAATCTGTTTACCCAACTTGCCACTAACGCTACCTGCCGCGACCGCTTGAGATACATCCTTTGAAAGATCACTATCACCACTACTATCCAGAGAGAATTGTAAATAATAATCAGGATGATTTTTTAAGAATTTAGAAGCATTATAAAAGTGCTCCACACTCTTCCATTTATGACCATCTAATTCAAATGCTTGTTCCCATGAATTATCCAACTTTCGTCTCCAATCTTTTATCCCAGATAATGCAGTAAATAACAACAAGTCCTCTTTTGGAATTTTCTCTCCAACACCCATACCAGGTTTCTTCTTATCAGATGAATTACTATAGAATTGAAATACAATATCCTTGCGTATATCATGTTTACCACCAGGAGTATGAATATCGTCTATTTCAACAATCGGGTCATGTTTAGAATCCACCTTATCCTTAATACCCAATTTCTCTCTGAATAAACGAAATGCAGTTATATCATAATAGGGCCCAGCTAATTTCTCCATACACTTGTTGATGATCAATAATTTTACATCATATGGAATTTGTGAAAAATCCAATAGTCCATGTTCATAATAGGTTATTAGCATGTAATGATTTCCCGTATAAAATGCCATTATATACTCTTTCGGATCAATAACATCCTCCCCTGATTCTCCACATAGCAATACATTGCTCATATCACCCGAGTCATATGCCTCTTGTGAAAATAAAATCAATTTCACATTTAAAATACTTTCCAGAGAGCTTATTGCCCATGCGTCTGCCCAATAACTCGGATCTTGCAATGCCTTTTTAAAGTCAATAAGGGTGGATACTTTTTTCATAAAAGAAAATTCATTGCCTAATTCCGCCGAAAACTTCTTTTCCTCCTTTGCAATGTCGTACTTATTTTTTATTACCTGAGATTCTTCGACTAATTTTAATTGTTGCTCTCGTGAAGATACCTCCTTTATTTTTTTACGCAACAACTCATTTTGCTTATTCAACGATTTTAATTTTACATCGATTTCTTTTACAGCATCATGGTACATTTCATATTGTCCACGATAATATTGAAACTGGTCTTGTGTTGCGTAATTTGACAGTTTCTCTCTTAATTCCTTTACACTCATATTTATACCTCTGGTTGCATACGCATCACGGATTACTGCGAATAGACAATGTCCACCACCCTCATTATCAACTTCGTCAATATTATCATTCTTGAGAAAAGAACGAATCCATGGCTCACCTTTTTTAGGTTTATATAAATTACGTTCCTTTTTCGATTGCTCTACCGTTTGTTCATGAATGGGTATCATATACATTGGCACCTCTGTAGATTCATCTTGTTCGTCGTAGTTGGACTGGTCTATGAAGGTTGGGGATGACTGTACAGAGAGATTTTGATTAATCTTATGTAAATATTCTTTATTAACATAGCTAAATAAAAGAGGATTGTTCATTTTTTCGATATCAATATCACCGTCTTCGTCTAAAAAAGATGACATATTGGTGCCATTAACTTCATATAATCCGATTTGTTCAACAACCTTATTTTTTACAATCAGATAAATAGGTACATGTAATATATTATTTTCAATATAATCTGATTTTACCGATCCAAGACCGATATCATATAATTGACCAAAAAAAGGAACTTCATAAACGGAGACTTCATTCGAAACATCATCGATGTGTATGTTTTTATATTCTGGGTAATTCAATTTAGGATTTAAGAGAGATACTACCATATAATTTACATGAATATATATATTTAATTCTATTAGGTTTTAATGTAATAATAAAATTATACGAAAAATATAAATGGTTTATATTAAGCATCTACATATTTACACCTCGCGATTTGTAGAAAATCTTGCATATAATTTGCAAAATATTTTAAAACGAACTATGGAATGCAGTGTATATGTCAGGCAGTTGACACCAGATGATGTGAAAAAACTCAAAAAGAATGAATATTTAATGCTAATCTCTCCACAGTCTACAGTGTCATTGTCTTCTCTGACAGTTTTAAGACCTAATACATATTTCATATACCAGACTGAACAATTGAATACAAAAGAACGGGCTGCCAAGTTTCACAATAATGAAGCCATGTTTAGATTATTTAACAATGCATATCAGGTATTTGATTATTCGCGAGATAATATGCTTATGTATTCAGAAAAATATAATAAGGTGCCTATGTTTTTACCTTTCATAAGCGGTATTGATGCTGATGCTACAGCTACTGATACCGATACCACTATATCAAGTAATAAAACGATTGATGTGTTGTTTTATGGAACATTAAACCAACGCAGATATATTATAATCGAAGTATTAAAACAACTGATGCCTAAATTAAATATTGTCGTGGAAGAGGTACTATTTGGAAAACAATTGCAAGAAAAAATCAAACAAAGTAAAATAGTGTTAAATATTCATAATTATGAACACGCAACATTGGAAACGGCGAGAATTATGGAAGCGATGCAATACGACGTTCATATTATAAGTGAAAAAACACACGAGACAGAATTGATGGCATCATACGAAGATGTACACTTTATAGATGAATTGATTGATTATATCGAGAAGGATGCGAATAATATCGACATAAATAAGAAACACTTTGTAAATTTAATATCGATAATTAATCGTTTATTAAACTCAAAAATGCGAGAAGTAAAAGAGAATAATAATAATATTAACATTATAGAAAATTTATTCTCCGCATAAAAACATACTTTTACCTACATTCTACTACATGGGCAATATATTACACAATAAACACGATACTACATGTATGTAAGCATTTTTATTTTGCTCTCTTACATGCCCTACATAAAGTTCATCAATATTGAAAAACCACTTACCTACATTTATGTAAGTAAGCGTGTTTTGGCGTTTTTTTCCAATTCTATTCTGGGGAAATCGATTTTGGACATACTTTTCATGTCCAAAACTACCTTCCCCAAATTTCAAATAGTAAAAAAATGCCAAAATACCACTTAGACCATTATGTAGCGTTTACCTATTTAACATTGAATTATTTGTTAGCATAAGCTTTTTTTCATAAAAACCAGTTAATTTAGCGTTTCCAAAAAGTGTTTCCAAATGGAAACAAAATGGAAACACCTTTTTTGAGTAAAATATTTAAAAACTTTTTCTTATTATATATCAATTGAAACATTACATGAACGAGGGAAAAATGACACTGACAAACAAAATGGAAACATTTGGAAACATTTGGAAACCGATTTTTTCGTGCGAAAATTGCGGAATTAATTTTAAGACGAAAAGTGGTCTGTGGAAGCACCACCAACAGCAATGCACTGACACTGACTCCAAAAATGGAAACCCCAGGAAACCCAAGTTTCCTGTTGCTATATCGTGCAAAACGTGTAAAAAATTATATAAAACTCGCTCGGGACTTTGGAAACATGCCCGCACATGTAAACCTATCGAAATCGACGAGACGTGCAACGTTAATGACACCAAAATGGTATCGCAAAATATGGTTATCTCATTATTACAGCAAAATAAAGATATGCAAGCACTTTTAATTGAGCAGCAAAAGGATCATTATGAATCAATGCACGAAAAACAACAACAAATAAACGAAATGATACCAAAAATGGGTAATAATAATACCACGAATAAATTCAACGTAAATGTTTTTCTAAGTGAAAAATGTAAAGACGCTGTTAATATCGCCGACTTTGTTTCATCGCTTCAAATATCATTGGAGGATTATGATTTAACAAAAGACAAGGGACTATTGGAAAGTGTGAATCACCAAATTATAAAGCAGCTTCAACAGATGGAGATATATAAAAGACCCATACATTGCACCGATATGAAGAGAGATGTCATGTATATCAAAGACAATGATAATTGGGAGAAGGACGAAAACAATGACAAATTAAAACTCGCATTAGGTAATATTGCTGATAAACAGATACAAAATATTGGTATATGGGAAAATGCGAACCCTACCTATATGAATAGTGAATCAGGACAGGAAGAATATATGAATATTGTCTCTTCTATAACCCAAAATATTGCAAGTGATAGTAAATCCACGAATAAAGTGATAAAAAATATAGGAAAACATGTGTCAATTACCGATATGACAATGCATAATTGAACAAAATGATTACACAACAATATGATTGACTTTGCGCTTACTTTTATAAATAACACTTCCGGCTTCCTTACCCTTTTTTAAGTTCCCACATGTTGTATAACATACTTTAAGATTACGTAAATTCTTATATTTTGTATTTTCTTTGCACAACTGAGCTGCAAAAATAATTTCCTCTTGCGTAGGATCATCGGTTTCAATAACAACATGACATGATGGATAAGCATTTAAATGGAGCCATGTATAGTCTTTTTTCGAATCTACCAATGTCCAATTTTCTTTGGCATTGCTACCAACTTTAACAATAGTTTCTTCGTTGTATAAAAACTCCTTCATAATGATTTACTTTAATAACACATATTTTAATATTTTATTAAAGTCAATTTTTATTTTATTTAATCAATATATATATATATAAAAAATACTATAGAAACAATATATATATATTATAAATATTATGAATGTACTTGTAACAATTGTTTCTTGCGAAAAACATAGATCGAAATGGAATGATATATTAGTTAGAAATCCAAAAGCCATATTGTTTTATGGAAATCCAGACTTGGAAGAAAATTATCATTACGATGAAGAAACGCGAATTCTTACACTAAAGTGTAATGATTATTATGAGGGACTACCCGAGAAAATGATTGCTATGATTAATGCAGTGTTGCAAATACAATTATTCACCAATATTACTCATATTTTCAAAATTGACGATAATGACATGATAGTGAAAACATTGAATACCGAATATATAAACAAGGTCATTCATCGAACAGGTAATCAACATTATATGGGATTTAATGTTATACCTTCAGATAAGCCTTGTCGCTCATGGCATTTTGAAAAATGTAGCCCGGGTTCATATTGGGAACACAATCTATATAATGGACCCTATGTAAATTGGTCAGATGGAGGGAAAGGATATGTTTTAAGTAGACATTCAATGGAGAAGATTAGTACCACATATCATTTTAAAAACTTGCAATCTATTAAAAAATATCATATATATGAGGACGTTATGATTGCACTTATATTAAAAAAGCATAATATATACCCTACACAATTGAAACGTTAATCCATGTCTATAACAAATTGATGTAAGTAATGATCATCTTTTAATTCGCTCATATAAAACCACATATTTTTGCGCTGTTGCACGAGTTCAATATTCAAGTCATCGTTTTCAAATTGTAAAATAAACTGAATAATATCATTTTTTTTTATCCGAGACATGGATTTAAACCCATAATAAGCGGCTATATGTTTTAATGACTTGACAGTATAATTATCAGTATAGTCCATTTCTGATGCAAGCATAAAATCGACGCCATTCTGAGAATCACAATTCATTGCACCAGAATCACAATTCATTGCACCAGAATCACAATTCATTGCATCAGAAAGAGCTTTTACACAAGTCGGTACATTTTCGATTACAACGTTCATTAATAATAAAAAAAATTTATATTTATCTCTTTTTTTATTATTATATTTTAGCGCTTCATTTTTTGATAGCATCCACAATATCCATATGTTTGAATATACACTTGTGTCGTAGACTGGGTTTACTATTTGACTTCATTTTAGAAATGACTTCAACCCGATTTATCACCACATTCCAATCACCCAATTTTGAAATATAACTATAACCACCTTTCATAAGAATAAATAGATTTTCGGTTATTTCCTCGGCGACTTCACATTTATTATCCTGTTCTAAAACTTCCAACAAGTGCTCTTGCAATGTATGAATAATATTAATGATTTCTTGTGGAATAATAACACCCAATTTCATAAGGTTTATCAAAAACATACTGGAGGCCTTGCGTTTTTCATTTAAAATATTATTTTCACAAAACTTGTCATAATCTTCCTCTGGATTGACCGATATAATATCGTCAAAACGATTTACAAAATCGATTTTGTTCTTATGAAACATCTCTTTAATGGTCGGTGAATGCGCAAGTAAATCCACGATCAACTTGGCATATAATTCAGAACAAAACGTATTACCACTCGCAGTATTAAATATATAACTGATTAATTTAAATGTGTCTTCTTGCGAAAACGTACCACCGCTTTCATTTTCCTTAATAATGTCAAGAATTTTTTCCGACATTGTAGCATAATTCTTTTCAGACATCTTATTCAAAAATCCTCTGGCATCGTCAATCGTTTTTTGCACGCCTTCACTTTTTGCTATATTGGTTGCCTTAAAGTTCCGTATAGCCATCCAGTCCTCCTCATTAATATCCTGATGTTTACCACCATCATTTTTTCGACGTTTTTGCTGCAATGCATTAGTCGACTTTGTGAAAATGGGTGTTTTTACATAATTCGGTGCACCTACTTTATCTGCCAACTCGGATATAAGTTTCATTGCAGTCGGGGGAACCTCAAAATGAAATCCATCCCAAAGAGTTGTTTCAAAAAAGGAAATGTCATATGTTTTATAAACTGCTGTCATAACGATATTACTAATAGTATATATTATATTTTTATATCAATTTTAATTTAATGTATTATAACTTAAATACAATTCGTGATGATAAAACATACAATGGAGCGAAAGGAAATAAATTCTTGGAATGACATTGAAAATATAAAGCCCGAACTATTAAGAGGAATATATGCATATGGTTTTGAAAATCCAAGTCCAATTCAGAGGAAGGCAATCCTCCCGGCACTTGAAAAAAAAGATCTTATTGCGCAAGCACAGTCGGGTACTGGTAAAACGGGTGCCTTTACTATTTCTGCACTTCAGCTTGTAAATACAGATGAAAAGCGTACGCAAATACTCATTATGAGCCCTACTCGCGAATTAAGTACACAATCGTTTACCGTATTAAATAGGATGGGTTCGCATATGGATAATCTGAAAACGCATTTATTGATTGGAGGAAATTCAATAGATGCTGATACAATTGCTCTCAAAGAGCAACCACATATTATTGTTGGATGTCCAGGGCGAGTTCATGATATGATACGACGCAATAAGATAAATGCATCAAATATTGATCTACTTATTATTGATGAAGCGGACGAAATGTTGTCGTCTGGGTTTAAGGAACAAGTATATAATATTTTTCAATGCTTGAAAAGCAGTGTCCAGGTCGCCTTATTTAGTGCGACACTTCCAACCGAAGTTCAGGACTTATCAAGCAAGTTTATGCGAGATCCGGAAAAGATTCTTGTAAAATCCGAAGCCCTGACACTTGAAGGTATTAAACAATACTATATTGCGGTTGAGAGTGATGCGATAAAGTATGACACATTGAAAGATTTATATAATTGTATCTCGGCGGCACAATCGATAATTTATTGCAATAGTATTCGTCGAGTGGAAGACTTGGCCCATGCCATGATAGAAGACGGGTTTGCAGTATCATATATTCATGGTAAGATGACACCAGAAGAACGCGCCGAATCATTCCAAGGTTTCAAGACTGGAGCCACGCGAGTATTAATATCATCCAATTTAACCGCAAGAGGAATTGATGTTCAGCAAGTAAGTACGGTAATCAACTTTGATATTCCAAGAGACGTGCATTCTTATCTACACCGTATTGGACGATCTGGAAGATGGGGTAGAAAAGGTATGGGAATCAACTTTGTAAGTCGATTTGATATAAAAATGTTGAAGGAGATTGAAGGTTTCTATAGTACACAGATAGAAGAAATGCCATCGAGTGTTGTCGAATATGGGAAGTAATACGTTTTAGGACTTTTAAAAAATTCTTGTTTTGTTATAAATGACAAAACATGAATACAATTTTCGTTATCCAATAGAATATATAGAAAAAAAAACAGAATTGAAAAAGGATGTTATGGAAGATCTTGAGTTAATAAAATTTAACAATGTAGAAGAGACAAAGCAGGGGATTATCGAGCATGTCATCGCACCCAAAACAATTTTTGGCAAAAAATGCATTACCGATATATGTCATTACACCACAACAGACACGAAATTTTTAAAGGAAACTCAAAAAATATTGCAAAAGTTTCCATCAATTGATCAGAATGTAGAGCTTCACGATAAAGTGGCCAATTGTTGGTATTCAATTATAAACGATGAGAATTTCATAAGCAAGTATAAATATGTCGATATGAAATATTTCGATAAACTAAATAATTCATCCATGTTTTTACAACTACTTAGTATTTATAATTTATCCTCACCTATTATGTTTTTTATCGTTCCAATAGTTATGTTATTAGTTCCTTTTTTTATACTGAAGTATAAACAATTAGATGTGTCATTAAATTCGTATGTATCTCTTTTGAAAAAGGTGTTGAAGAATCACACGTTGGGCATGTTATTGAATACGAATTATAAAGAAATTAATTGGGGTACTGCCGCATATGTTGCATTTTCAGTAGGGTTTTATATTTTCCAAATGTATCAAAACGTGATATCATGTGTTAATTATTATAAAAACATGCACAAGATTCACGAAGACATTTTTACAATAAAAGAGTTTTTAGTTGAAACGCGAAATAATATACAAAAAATAGAAGCGTTATATGGAACACAAAAGACTTATAATGAATTTGTGATAAAAATGGTGCAATATAAGAATGATGTTGATGAGTTTATTAATGAATTAGACGTGATAACACCGCTTAAATTAACATTTTCAAAAGGAACACAATTGGGGTATATCATGAAAAAATTCCACATGTTTTATAGTGATGGAACTGTTCAACAGATGATTGATTATTCTTTTCACATAAATGGTTATATGGATTACATGTCGAGCGTAAAGGGATTGATCACTTTGAAAAAGTTGAATAAATGTACTTTTGGAAAGATTACAAAAATGAAAAAGGGGTATTATGCAAAATTAATGGATGCAAAATTAATTGGCGAAAAAGTGGTACCCAATGATATAGACTTTAAAAAGAATATGATTATAACGGGGCCGAATGCTGCAGGTAAAACAACGCTCATAAAAACGGCAGTAATTAATATAATATTTTCACAACAGATTGGGTATGGATTTTATAAAAAGGCTACAATCAATCCTTATGATCATATTCATAGTTATTTGAATATACCAGATACATCTGGAAGAGATAGTCTTTTTCAAGCAGAGGCGCGCAGATGTAAGGAAATAATCCAAGAGTTTAACAATAATAGTTCCCAGCGACACTTTTGTATTTTCGACGAATTATATTCAGGTACGAACCCATATGAAGCAGTCGGGAGTGCTTATGGATTTTTGAAATATATCAATAAAAGGTCGAATATAAATTTTATGATTACCACGCATTATGGCAATTTATGTAAACTCATGGATAGTGAACCGAATACAGTGAATAAACATATGAAAATAGAATGTCTTGACAATAATTATACTTTTAATTATACATATAAATTGGCAAGTGGCATTTCTCAAGTGAAGGGAGGATTTAAAGTATTGAAAGATTTAGACTATCCTGAAGAATTGTTGGATACGATAATAAATATTTCAGACAAGCTTATTTAGTGGTGCATATACGTTTATATTTAGTATATTTAATGTGGTCGAATAGTAATAATGTTAGGACTTGAACTTACCAGCGAAACAATGTTATATTTAGGCATAACGTTTATTTTATCGGGAGTGTTATTTTTTTATGTGAAAAAACATATCCTTCATTTAGAGGAAGCGCAAATGGAACAGGCAAAAATATTACAATCCATAATTATGTCTTTAAATAGTGGTATCGGTTCCGGGACCAGTATGGGCCCTGGTGCAAACACGGGTCCTGGTGCAAGTATGGGTCCGGTGGATAGTATAGCCCCTACGGAAAGTGGTGATATGGATACCTGCCCACGTCCTATGGCAAGTATGGGTATGGGTATGGGTATAGGTGAATGTAATTTAATAGATGTATCTGATGGTGAGGATGCTGATTCCGATGCTGATTCCGATGCTGATTCCGATGATGAAAGTGAAGGTGATGATGACAATTCTGATGAAGAAGCAGATTCTGACGAAGAAGCAGATTCTGACGAAGAAGCAGATTCTGACGAAGAGGAGGAAAATAATGATATCAAAGAAGTCGTATATCTAAATAATAACATAAACGATATTGATGAAAATTCAATTGAGGAATTACACGATAACGTAAAGGTAATTAATATTGACAAAAATACAATTCATCATTTAGACAACGAAGAAATTATATTGGACGATTTAACATCAATGACAGATACGAATATTGACGATGATGATGATGACGACGATGATACTAACACAGTAAATAGTAGTGTCAGTGGCAACAATTTAGCGAAAACTTCTCTTAAAGCATTAAAAGTGGGTGATTTAAGGAAAATGGTTCTTGAACGTGGACTCATTGCAGACGCATCAAAAGTTAAAAAGGCGGAATTAATTGTGCTTTTGCAGCAACAATAATTTCTCTATGTATATTAAATAATGAGTTGGGGTACATGTTATGCAGGCTCTAACAATATTCATTTTGATTTTCCACCAATTATGAGCGATGGTCGCAATTTTGCTTCATGGCAACCTGGTGCAGAAATTAACAAAACACTGCGAAAGGAAAACAATATTAAATCCAATTGGCAATACCGCAGTTATTTAGTACAAAACGCGGATCAGATTATTAAATTAAATCAACAAGATGCATGTAATGATTGTGGATGTTGCAATGTATCACACTCACCCAAGTCGTCGAATACACCCTATACTTATCAAAGTTGTGTGGAAAATAATATGCCATTCGGATATGAAAATAGCGACTTAAAAAAGGCCTATTTAACATCACAACAACTACAATGTCGCATGAATGCACCGATATTAACCCAGGAGCAATATTTAACGCAACAATATCCTAATCCTAATTAAAATATATTTAAAAATAAGAAACTTATTATTACAATGAGAATAATAAGTTTTGATGTTGGAATCAAAAATTTAGCATGTTGTGTATTGGACGTAAAAAGTTCGATTGATTTTGAAATACTTTTTTGGGATGTTTTGAATTTAACAAATCCAACCGTATATCCACCTTGTTCCAATGATTCGTGTAATAATAAAGTCAAACATATGTTTCATAACGAAGAGCATTATTATTGTACGCGACATGGAAAACAAAATACGAATGATCATAAAATTGTACCCGAAGAAATGGTTTTATCCAAGTTGAAAAAGAACACACAAAAAGAACTGTTTTCCATGGCCGAATCAATCGGATTAGAGCCCAAGAAACCGATTACTAAAAAAATGCTCCTTTCTATGATTGAACAGTTTGTTAAGGACAATTATTTAATTCCTATCCCATCTGAAAAAAAAGCATCGGATATGGATCTTATTAGTGTTGGGAAAGAATTGAAGAAATCACTGGAACAACACCTACAATGTTTCGAACCATATGATCATGTGGTTATAGAAAATCAGATAAGTCCCATCGCAAGTCGAATGAAAACTGTGCAGGGAATGATTGCATACCATTATATAATGCGCAATCCAACCTCTCATATACAATTCATATCGGCTTCTAATAAACTAAATACTTTTACAGATGAAAAAATAGAAACGTATGGGGACCGAAAAAAAGCAGCCGTAGTTATTAGTAAGCAATTATTAAATAATTTCACACAATTCTCGGTATATAATAAATATTTAGACAAAAATGGAAAAAAGGATGATTTGGCCGATTGTTTTTTACAACTATTGTATTATGTTCATTTTCGAAACATATTACCGCCATGGCAAATATATACTAAGTAAACTATAATGCGATAAACTTAAAAATATATGTTCTATATTATTCATAATGAACCAAGGTGAAATTATTGATATTGGAGATTTAGACATTATCGAAGATATATCAATTCCATCCAAATCAAAATCTTCTAATTTCGGGGGCGGCATAGAACTTCTTATGAATGATAAGCACAGAGAAGGCTCAAAAAAGCGATCCGATAGTGGTGATATAAATATAGATGACTTGAATAATTTAGAAAATGAACTAAATGATTTAGTGGATGATCCCTCTGAATCATCTCATAATTCACATTCCTATAATTCACGATCGAATACATCTAAGAAAGAATTACAATCTGATCTATTTTCAAAGCCAATTCGACTAAATACCGACGACATAAGTGGTGATAATAATAAATCAGTTGATGATAACGACGATGATATTCTGATTAATGAAGCAAAGGTTGGTAAGAGTATGGCTGATAGTGAATCGGGTAAAAAAACATGGGATGGCTATGGTAAATTTAACGACATTCCCATTCAACCAGATAAGCAAGTTCCTACTGAGCCTCAATTAAGCAAAGAAGATATGTTGCGTGAAAAATTCAAGTACCTACATATGTTGGAAGAGTTGGAAAGTAAGGGCATTAACCTTAGTAAGAAATATACTATGGAATCGTCTATACTTGAAATGAAGGGAGAATATGAGACACATGTGTCTGAAAGAGAGAAGAAGAACAGTGTGAAGTTTCAGGGGAAAATGCTCATGGCATGTATTACAGGTATGGAATTTTTAAATAACAAGTTCGATCCATTCGATGTAAAATTGGATGGTTGGTCAGAACAATTAAATGAGAATATTAATGATTATGATGATATTTTTTCAGAGTTGCATGAAAAATATAAATCCAAGGCGACAATGGCTCCTGAGCTAAAATTATTGTTTCAATTAGGTGGAAGTGCGTTAATGGTGCATATGACGAATACAATGTTCAAGTCCGCATTACCTGGTATGGATGACATTATGCGCCAAAATCCTGATTTAATGCAACAATTTACTCAAGCAGCGGTTAACACTATGGGAAATGATAGCGCTCCTTTCGGTAATTTCATGGGAGATATGATGGGACAACAACAGCAGCAGAGAGGGCAAGGGCAAGGGCAAGGGCAACAGCAGCAACAGCAACAACAGCAAAGACCAATGCCCTCCCCATCTATGAACTTTGGTTCCCCACCAACCCCAATGGCTACACAGGGTCCCAATTCAGTTCCACCACCCCGCCGAGCTGGAAATATTCCATTGAGACCCGATATTCAACGTGCTCGCGTCGAAGAACTCGATATAGATGAGCCAGCACCCCAAACAACTCGCAATCTTCGTCCGGAAATGAAGGCTCCAAGTGATATTTCAGGAATTTTGTCCGGAATCAAATCCAAAAGCGTAAATATTCAAAAATCGGCACCGGAAGATAAAAGTAGTACAATCAGCATTTCCGAATTAAAAGAGATGCAGAATGAAAAAATGCCTACAAAGAGTAAACGCAGACCTCGATCTGAGAAGAACACTGTTAGTTTAGATATTTAAGAATATTGGTGATTCAACTCTTCATCTGTGTATAATAAAAAATGTGGAATTTTTATTATATATTTTGGATGATTTACTCTCAGTTTACATAATCGAATATTTAATATGGGACTTATACAATTTACCATAAATATTCATGACTCAAAATTTTGGCATTATATAGCCCTTTACTTTTTCCCTTTTCTTGTTTAATAGCTTTATTACGACTTTTTGTTCCCGAATGTCTGGAATAATAGTTTTGCATGCGTTTTCTTGTACCATGATCTTTATTTTTATATAATTTTAACGGTGTACGATCTCTATATTGTTGATATCTTTTATCTCCAAAATGAATTTTTCTTATTTTTTTTGTTTTTCTATTTTTAATAAATGCTGTATATTTTTTTGGAAAAGGTCCCCTTATAAATTTAATAATTTTTTCATTCATTATAGATATATATATATAATATTTTACATCGTTTAACCAAACATATGACGCATTTCTCCATAGGACATTGTTCCATTGGTCATACCCTTTGTCATAAATTCCACAGCCTTGTCCATTCCTTGTGAAGCCATGACATCAACTGCATTTTTATTATTTTGATCCATTGATTCATAAAACATATATTCGCTCCCAGAACCCTTTAGAGAAGCTGTGCATGAATGTTCATTTTCATGTGGATTCGGAGGGCTAAATGGAGATTCCGATGCAAGTTCCTGTTCAGGTGCAAGTTCCTGTTCAGGTGCAAGTTCCTGTTCAGGTGCAAGTTCCTGTTCAGGTGCAAGTTCCGGTGCAAGTTCCTGAACTATGTGATTCACTTCATTCTGAATAACCGATACAGAAATAGTGTCCGGTTCATTATGGTGAACATCATCGTTTTTCTCACTTGGAATTTCATTCGGATTGTTCAGAAAGTATTGACACTCTCTCAGACAACAAGCAAAAGAACATCCACTATGTCCATCGCTTAATACATCATTTCCGATATCATATGTACGCGAATCACTTGTCCACATAAACCCATTCTCATCATCGAAATGTTTCACATAATTCACAAGACCTAACTTGTGAATCGAGTTCATCATATTTTGCACTTGAGGATCCATATTCGCGTGTATAGTATAATGATTCTACATCGATAAAAAATGGATTCAATTTTTTATTTTATCAATATTGTAATCAACAATCGCATATCTACATCAATATCATCTTCTTCCAATGAAGTCAATAATTTATTATCATAATAAAGCGATTCAATATGATGACAATCATCACTCAAAACAATGTAATGGCGACTCATAATAGAATTATACTCTTCTTCTTCATCACGAACTTCTCTATAAGGTGGTGTATCAAAAAAACGAAACACCTTTTTGGAGATAATATTATCTTGTGTACAGTCAAGCATGGGTAAACATCTTTTTTCGTCGAAAGTATACTCTTTCTCCCATACACCATGGTGTATTGTTTCAATAGGAAGTTTATAAAAATTACTGGTGTCTTGAAACGTAAGTTTATAAAATACTGGGTATGGCATATATATAATAATAATATGAATAATTATTATATCATTATAACATGATAATATATAATCATGATAATATATAATCATGATAATATATTATGAAACTTAGTTGTATATCGAATAAACGTTTTACACCCTTGGTAATGAAGAAAAATTAATAAATCACAATTTTTTAAAAGATTCAAAGTAGTGCTGCAAGTCATTTTTTTCAGCACTACAATGATGCATACAACTGCAATCATCGAATTTTCGAGGTTTATTTGTCATTCCACAATGGATTGCCATTTTACATGCATCTTTGCAATTGCATGCACCGTCTTTTACATATGCTGCACGTAAATAACAATATTTCGTAAAGAATCGAGTTTTATTAATGAATTTATTCATAGTAGTGTATTAGTGTTCAATTGTTTAAATGTTAATAGATTCTAATATATTCTCAATTTTTAATTATAATAATTCACTTATAATTAAAAATGATTTAGATTTTTACATTGAATGAATTGAAATAGAAGAATGACAACTCCCGTAATGACAACTCCCGTAATGACAACTCCTGTAATGAACCACATATATATTGACGCGAGCTACTTTATATTTTATCGTGTTTTTGCACTATGTGTATGGTGGCGCAATGCGAAGAAAGACGATCCCCTAATTGAACCATCATTGAACGACGAATTTTTAGAAAAGTTTTGTTCCACATTTATAGATAAGATTAAAGAAATTCCCAAGAAATTAGGTATTAAGAAGAAACCATATAAAATTTTCGTGGCACGAGATTGCAAGCAAAGTACAATATGGCGCATGAAATTGTTTCCTGAATATAAACAAGGTCGCGATCAGACCAAAAATAAAGAAGTGCATATTTCAGCATTTTTCCGCATTGCATATGAGCAAAATTTATTCGAAAAGGCGGGTGTGGAATTAATTTACGAACACGAGTATCTCGAAGCAGACGATTGTATTTACTTGGCAATCAAGAAGCATATGGAAGTAGAACCACAAATTAAGTGTTTTATTATTGCAAGTGATCATGATTATTTGCAATTAATTTCGGACAAGGTGAAACTATATGATCTCAAATATAAGGATGTATCCACCAGTAAAACTGCTTACGACGATGCTGCGAAGAACCTGTTTTGCAAGATTGTGTTAGGAGACAAAAGCGATAATATTTCACAGGTTTTCAAAAATAAAAAGGTTGGCATTAAAACAGTGGAGAAATATTACAATGACAGAGAATTGTTTTCAAAGGCATTGGATAATTGCGAAGGAGCAACAGAAGCTTATAAATTGAATTGCCAATTAATAGATATGCAATTGATTCCAGATGATCTTAGTTTCAGTTTTTACAGAAAATACGACTAATGTTTGTGAAATCCAGTTTTTAACAAAACACATACCCAGGCCAAAAAAAAAATGACACACGATGTTATGGTATATATGTACGTCGTAAACACGGTCAAGTAGGACAGTTTTACAAGAGCTTCGTGCATTCGTGATGAAACCACATAAAAAGTTTCAAAACCCGGTTAGCTCAGTTGGTAGAGCGCACGCCTTTTACATCTGTTAAAGTAAGCGTGTGGTCGTCGGTTCAAGCCCGACATCGGGTGATACGTGATATTACACGATGACTTGACCTGGATAGGTCATTAAACTGTCCTGAATCCTGCTTAAAAATCCAAGCAGGGGGTATGCATATCCTTAACCGGCCGTGCATACTTATGTAGCATTCCCATACCATCCTAAGGGTAAATTCCCCCAAGGGATGGGGCCGGAAAGCTCATGGCCCAGAAGTATTCCAGTATCTTTATACTATGACTAAGAGAGCCATTTCCACGAAGGAGTAAGCTGGTAACTCGGTAGTGTAGAGGTTGGGTGAGAGAGGAATATGTGCTTCTTACTTGGCACAAATTACTTTTGCAAAAAAGTAAAGTAAAGTAAGTCTCGCTGCGTATCCAGGTTAAGGTAAAGCCTGTTAATACAGTGGGGAAACGTGAATATATGAACGGGTGTGTTTGATGATTGATTGCGCTGATCACGTTAATTTTGATAAAACCACTTGGAAACCATGTTTATGTAGATGCTATTAGTCAGAGGTTAAGTCTTCTACTCTGATTGAATTAAATTATAAATGGGTGTCGTAGAGTTTGTTAATAAAACCTATGACCGCGGTGCTTGGATGGAAGCAGATAAAAAAAAGAAGATAAGGGGACGCCCTTTTTTATTTGTGATTTTAAATTTTTAATAATAAATATTCCAGTGTAAAAAAAAATGACGAATGGTTTATCAATACAGGATATGTATCAATTGAAAGCAAACAAGTAGACAATCATGTCAGTAAAACGCGGAGTACAAGTGTATAGAGAAGTCGCTACACAACTACTCTACTGTAGCATCATCGAACCAAGCTGGTCGAGCCTTCCCAACCAAATTAAACACGAACTTTGTAAAATGTCTCGTACAAATTACAAGAACATTCATGACTGCGCATTCTATGATAACTTGAGAAAAACATGGGAGCGTATTAGACTACAAAATGCGCAAGACCGATGTCTTGCCATCGAGTGTGCCATATGTATTGATGAACACAAGTTGGATGGCAAGGATCCGGTCACGACGTTGATGTGTGGGCACAGCTTTTGCTCTTCGTGCATCTTCCGACATATCGGAACCTCTAACCGACCAACTTGTCCCATGTGTAGACAATGCGTGTTTACAGATCATGCCGCACAAAAGAGGGAACGGGAGACTCTACTAAAACAGATGGAGGAAGAACAACGCAGAAACGACCTTCGCAGTCAAGAAGTAAAAAGGAACAAGAGACAGCAAGAACGATTCATGAAACATCAGAAAAAAAAACAAAGAAAGGCAGAGCAAGTGCAACAGGCAGAGCAAGTGCAACAGGCAGAGCAAGTGCAACAGGCAGAGCAAGTGCAACAGGCAGAGCAAGTGCAACAGGCAGAGCAAGTGCAACAGGCAGAGCAAGTGCAACAGGCAGAGCAAGTGCAACAGGCAGAACAGCAACCTAAAACATAAATAAATCGTCTTCCATTAAAAATATATAGTTGTATTATTAAAAGTTAATTTTTGGTAATTTTAAATTAACTTTGTTAGGTGATCCAAAGAAATTTACTTTCGACGGCGAATTCAATGCCCTATTTAATTTTTTTGCCATTATGTCCGAAATAATTACTTTTGTTAATGCGGTGCAACCTACAAAAGAATTATTACCGTATACAATAACATCTTTATATAAATAATAATAAATTATTATTTCTTCTAAAGAAATGCAATTATTGAACGCATAATTACGTATAGTTTTAAGTGAACTACCAATGGATATTTTTGTTAAGTTAGAGCAACCGGCGAAAGCATAATCGCCAATAATTTCAAGTGAATCACTAAGTGGTATTTCTTTTAAAGAATCGCAATTATTGAACGCATAATTGCCAATAATTTTAAGTGAATTACCAATGAATATTTTTGTTAAGTTATAGCAACCAGCGAAAGCATAATCGCCAATAGTTTTAAGGTTCTTAATAAGGGGTAGTTTTGTTAAGGAACATGAATAGAACGCAGAATTACCAATTTTGGTAATTGAATTACCAAAGTTTACAGTTGTTAAGGCATAGCAAGTACTGAAAGCATCATCACTAATAGTTTCAAGTAAATTACCAAGGGTTATATCTGTTAAGGCAGAGCAACCATTGAAAGCACTCTTACCAATAGTTATAATTGAATCAAGTTTTATCGGAATTAACGTTAGGGCAGAGCAATTATAGAAAGCATTATTGCCAATATTTTTAACTGAACCAAGGTTTATCGTTGTTAATGCATTGCACTGAGAGAAAGCAGAATCACCAATATTTTTAACTAAACCAAGGTTTATCGTTGTTAAGGCAGAGCAACCATTGAAAGCAGAATCACCAATAGTTTCAACTGAAGCAATGTTTATCGTTGTTAAGGCATAGCATTGGGAGAAAGCAGAATCACCAATAGTTTCAACTGAAGTACCAATTTGTATCGTTGTTAAGGCAGAGCAACCATAGAAAAGGTTAGTTCCAATAATTTTAAGTGAACCAAGGTTTATCGTTGTTAAGGCAGAGCAATAAGTGAATGCATTATTGCCAATATTTTTAACTAAATCAAGGTTTATCGTTGTTAAGTCAATGCAACCATAGAAAGCATAATTGCCAATATTTTCAACTGAAGCAAGGTTTATCGTTTTTAAGGTAACGCAACTAATGAAAGCAGAATGGCCAATATTTTCAACTGAATCAAGGTTTAACGTTCTTATGCTCGAGTTCTGGAAAGCTTTTGCTTCAATACCTTTAAAATTATTAATAACAACCTTTGTTATAGTTTTAGTGAGGATGTGTTTCTGGATTAAATATTTGTTAAAAATAGTATCACCATTACCTTTAAATGTTATTGTGTTGCCATTAATACTAACATCAACATTTGGATCCAATCTATCTGAACCTAATGCCAAATTATCCGAACCTAATTCAATCTGGTTTGTGGGAGGCGTTGATGGTTTTCCTTGAAATATGTCTAAAGCTGCCATAATTGTACTTACACCAGAAGCACATGCGGAACTTTTTTGTAATAAATCAAAGGTCTTGTCCAATGATTTTATGCTCATATTCTATAATATAACGCAATGTTTTATTTATTTCATATATAATTTATGTAAATTCTATATGAAAATTATTTTTTTTATTTTATACTTATGGTAATATGAATTCAACCGGTTTAGATGATCCATAGAAACTGGAAACAGTGCCAGGCGAACTCCATTTTCGATTCAATTTTTTTGCGGTTGCATCTGAAATTACCACTGGGTTAATTTCAGAGCAAAAACTGAAAGTTAATTTACCAATTTTTTCAAGTGAATTTCCAATAACTATTTTTTTTAATCCAATGCAACGAGAAAATACTTCTCCTTCTTCTTCTTCTTCGTCTGAATCATATTCTTCTTCTATTTCTCTCTCTACATAACCAATACTTACAACTGAATTAGGAATAACTAATGTTTCTCTTAATCCAGTGCATTCATAGAAAGTACGATATCCAATAGTTTCAACTGAATTTCCAATAACTAATTCTTTTAATGCCGCACAATAAGCGAAAGCATATTTACCAATACTTTCAACTGAATTAGGAATAACTAATTTTTCTTTTAATCCAGTGCACTTATAGAAAGCATATTCATCAATAGTTTCAACTGAATTTCCAATAACTAATTTTTTTAATTCATAGCACTTACCGAAAGCAAGATATCCAATAATTTTAACTGATTTTCTAATATCTAATGCTATTAAATTTTTATACTCATAAAAAGCATTTTTCTCAATAGTTTTATAACCTTCAATTGAAACTGAATAAAATTTAGTGTTATCTTTTGATGCTTTTGGTATTTTTTTATTAACAATAGAGTTAGTTAAAGTATCATTTTCATTCGTTGTGATGAATTCAACTTCTTCTGTGTTATTGGCAATATATGTGTTAACGCAACAGTCTACAAAAGCATCTGAACTTTCTGGATTTTTTTCATAACATGTTTCAATATTTATATCATAACCTAAATCTATTAATAATGTTTTTATTTCTGATAATTGTTCTAATTGTTCTTCTGATAATTGTTCTAATTGATCGTCAAATTGACGAGTTCTAACATTTGATGATTCTTTAATACTTCTTCTTAAATTAAAATACTGCGTAGCAAGAAGTTTAATGACACCAAAAGGGTCTTGTAGTAATGTGTTTAGTTTAGTATCTTTTTCCTCAATATCTTTTTCCTTAAGTTCTAACTCTTTTCTTAAAGCTTCTTCCACGTTTTGGTTAGTTTCTTGTTTACAGAAAACGCGAACTAAACGACAACTGCTCATATTCTATAATATAACGCAATATTTTATTTTATTTTCACCCACCAAAAATTCTTATCCGATTCAATATCACAACATGTACTATGTCCTTTCACATTCAAATAATTAATAGCTTGTTGTTTTGCACTGTATTGTTCAACAATAGGATGCACTTCAGTAGTACTCTTTTTTACGTTTTTTATCAAGGATAACCCTATCTCTTTTACACTGCAATAAACAATCGTTTTAGGAAATTTACATTTACGTTCAATAATACCAATAATATATGCCATAATATGCTATTATATATACTTATTTTATTATACTTATTTTATTATACTTATTCTATATATACTTATTTTGTATCACGATTAATTAACTATGATACAAAATGAAGAATTAACAATAATATTTATTTTTAATAGTCATAATGTTGTGTGGCATGCAATGGATGGAAATTGCACAATAGCGGATATATTTAGAGAATTAAAAGATAAATTCAATATAAAAAAATGCATGTTGGATATTGAACAACATACTTTTATAAAACCTATAAATTTATTTTTGAAACCAATTTTGCGCGACGGCATTGGGTGCGATATTCACGTTACATACGCGAAAGATGAATAGATCTACGTTTACTTTACTTTTCTTTTTCTTGTGCGTTTATTACCTCCTTTTTCAGGTTTACGCATATTTCTAACTGAACGTCGGAGTGGAACAGCTTTCCCTTCGCGAACATCTTTTGCATGCTTTCGGTGTTTTTCGGTCTCGTCACGTTTTTTTTTATTTATTTTCTCTCTATTTTCTTGAGCAATACGTTGTTTTTCAGCAGCAGCAGCAGCAGCAGCAACAGCAACCGCAGCAGCATCAGCATCAGCTTTGCGTTGTTTTTCAGCTTCTTCGGCTTTTGCATCACGTTCTTCGGCTTTTGCATCACGTTCTTTTTTGGCTTCTCTTGCGCGAATTTTCTCCACATTCATTGCAGATTGTGCCCGTATCTGTGCTGCTTGGACCTGTGCATAGCCTTGGCCTGGTGCATAGCCTTGGCCTGGTGCATAGCCTTGGCCTTGTCCCTGTGCATAGCCTTGTCCCTGTGCATAGCCTTGTCCCTGTGCATAGCCATGTCCTGGTGCATAGCCTTGTATGCCTTGTCCTTGTCCTTGTACATTTGTAGCCTGTATAGGCACTGGTTGGGCAATAGGCAATAATGAAGGATCAATATTTCGTGGTAGTTTTGTATACGGAGCATCTTTTTCATTCGTCGCACGTTTCTTTTTCCAGTCGGCTTTGGCTTGTTCATTTTTTACTTCCCAAGCCTTGGTTATGGCATCATTTTCCACCTTATTATCTTCATCCCACTGTTTCTTTGCAGCCGCATTTTCTTCCTTTGAAATATCTGGGTCTTCTTTATATTCTTTCAATTCTAATGGATCACTCTTGAATCCAGTCAAAAATGCAAAATCATTCTTAATGGAATCCCATTTTTGCGCACATGATACTTCCACAGATTTCATAAACCCCTTCTCTTTTCCTTCGCTTAATAAAAATCGCAATTTAATGTTCTTAGGTGTACCATCGCCCACTGGAGTAAAAGTCCGATCCCATTCATACCCCTGAATTGTATATTCTTTATCACCTAAATATAGACTCGATTTATTACCAAAGAATATTTCCAACAAGTAGCTAATGTTTTTTTCAATAATACCACCGGATTTAGAAATATCTTTAGATAATTCGTCTTTTCCACTCATAAACTTTACATACGAATTGAATTGCTGTATATTCAAAAAGACCATCTGTCGTCCCGGTTTATTCAGTTTTGTTCCCATGGCTTCATCCAAGTCTTTATTATTAATCAGACCAGATTGAAACCATTTTATATTATTATAAATTTTATAAGCATTCGGTGCACTCATAATAGGTTTATACTCAGCCCCACGTTTAATAAGACCGTCTTTTATTCTTGCGTCAAATGTAATATTCAATATTGCCTTGTTATTCATGAATAACTTATATACTACTAAAATATCTAAATTTTTCATATAAATCGTCGCGCCTTACACAATCACCATTCATTTTTGCCTTTGTCAATACCTGTATTGCTTCGTTTACTTCCTTTTCGCTAATATCATAGGGTGATCTTTTATTAATTTTTTTATCTACAGGTTTATAGCATCTATAATTATAGGGTATCAAGCATAAGTCGCTTTCTTCGTGCAAAATATATTCCACTATAAATAAAAACACCAACGATAATCCAAGTGAAATATAAAAATCGCGTGTGGCGGTGTAAATCATGGTAAATATAATAATAACTTTCATTGTAACTGTGGTTAATAATTTTTGCATGGTATACCCAATATTTAAGTCCAAGTATTTTGATCCAATATTAAGGATTAATATCATTAGTGCTAAAAAATAGGTGCTATTATTTAATGCCAAAACCTTGTTATGCAAAATCTCTATCATTATATAAAAATAGAGATAATAATAATTACAATTTTATGCCAAAAATACTTCTTTTTGCTCGGATAAAAGAATTGCCAATTCGCTTCTTAAAATTTTCTTTTGAACTGCGAAAGTTGCGCATAGATGGACGTAAGTTTTTTTTAATTGAACGAATAAACCCTTCTCTCTTTCGACTTAATTGCATATACATATGTCCACAGATTAATGCTGCTAAAAGAATTAATAATAATAAATTTTTATCATTGATCATTATTATTGTTATTGTTAAAATAGAGTCCTATTTTTATTTATCGCGGGATACAAAGATTTATCTGGATACAAAGATTTATCGAGAGACAAAGATTTATCGAGAGACAAAGGATTCCTTCGAATTTCGTGGGCGAAGTTTTTCCTCATCGCTTATTTTTTCATTACTGGGTTTAATCTGAAAATTACACCCCTCATCGCACGGATTGCATTTCTGATCAGGAAACTCAATTTCGGGAAATGCAGATGCTAAATCTTCCATGGAAATGTTAGATACCTCTTTCATTAATTTCCCCTTTTTACAATGAGCATTTTTGAAATCTGCTTTACGAGATTCTTGCTTAATCTTTGTCTCCTGATGAATCTTTGTCTCCTGATGAATCTTTGTCTCGGAGTTGGTCATACTTTCGACCGACAATCCGTGTTTTTTTATTATTAAGGCTACACCCGCAATTCCCAAAAAGGTATTCCTACTGGCAATGAGAACGAGAAGTATAAGACTAATGAGCTTCCCTAAATAACCATCAAATGACATCATAGAGAGAAACCAATTTAATATAAATAAAAGGACTAATCCGATACCTATATTAGCAAAAAACATCTATAATAATATGTGATAAAAATATTTTAGTGTAGTCATAATGAATTTAAATGAATTTATAATTTTATGACTTTAAAATAATATCTGTTAATTTATTAAGTATGTCTTTAGCAACTTATGCCGCCCCATATAATGAATCTGATAATATAAATAGTAATGGTGCGATTGATGAAAAACGACGTCATCGCAATAAAACCTTGAAACGACGTGATCACAAGCCAGCAAATCCAAAGGTTGATGCTATGATGAAGCAAATATATAATGAAGACGAGGAAGAGAATTCTGATTCTGGGGCTATGAGCGATTTTCAACCTTTAGGAGCTCCCGAATCTGCAAGTATGATCAATTCCGACAGAGGAATGAATCCGGATCAAAGAGAACATTATGATTATGATGCCGTTATGAAACAAGAGATGAGCAATGACAATAGCAATATGGGATCATATGGTGATGACTCGAATGAAAACAACATGTTTCACGCAACCCAACAAGGTGTCATGTATAATGGAGCCGGACAAAATTCTTATGCTGGAAGTAATTCGTATGCTGGAAGTAATTCTTATACTGGAAGTAATTCTTATGCTGGACAAAATGCCCACGGCATGGATCAAGACGAATTGATGCGCAAAATGAATTACATTATTTACATGTTGGAAGCGCAGAAAAATGAAAAAACGGATAACATTATGGAAGAGCTTGTATTATACACATTTTTAGGCGTGTTCGTAATCTTTGTTGTCGATTCTTTTGCAAAGGTGGGTAAATATGTGCGTTAATAATATATTATGTTGCGTTATATTATAAATGTCCAGTTGTAGGCTGTTTAAGGCTTTAGGGTTAGTTAATACATGCGGCGACGAATTACCTCCTCTTCCGGAAGAAGAGCCAATTGATGCGAATATTAGAATCGATGCGGCAATAAAATTAGCTGAGGAATCGGCATTGGAACATCTTAAAGCTCATCAAGAAGCTGACGCACTTAGTGAAGATCGCACACGCTCCAATGATGCAAGCCAAGATGCCGCCAACAATATGGTAAAGTCAGGACTAAAAGCTCACACTGATGAAACGGCTGCGGCGGAAGCAAAAAGTAAAGCATTGAGTGGGGAGAGGTTGACATCCCTGACTTCACCAAATGGTAAATATGTTGCTTATGTTAAACTACAAGGTAGTAAAGGTGTACTTACAATTGTGCCCACCACATC
>Ga0233412_10000342_pt1 | contig 27522 bp, 44 predicted proteins | sample Na_anoxic_4_MG_FD_180667 | JGI IMG/M metagenome (GOLD analysis project Ga0233412, IMG submission 180667) | Seawater microbial communities from Saanich Inlet, British Columbia, Canada - Na_anoxic_4_MG | ecosystem: Environmental > Aquatic > Marine > Inlet | place: Canada: British Columbia...
CATCCGCAATGAGATGCAGGCGCTCGAGCGGAAGGTCGGCCTTGCGGATCCCGACATCAACGCTCTCGGGGTGAACAAAGTTGATTTTCGGAAATTCGCAGAACAATGATTGCGCCGAAAAAAAAGAATCTTTGGAACCGAGCGAAAACCGCGACCCGGATCCTCTTTAATCAAGCTCACGGATACGATGCCGCAGTCAATTCTCGCAGGAGAGCAAGGCGACAAGATACGCAAGTCCGAGCGGAACATTACGCTCTCGACTACTCGGATCGTCAAAGGGTCATTGCAACCTTGCTCGACTTCAGAAGGAACGATCCGATCGTTGCCTCGATCTGCCGACTCCGCGAGACGGACGTGATTGGGGGAGGAATCTTTCCGCAAGCTCAAACGGGCAACGAGGATCTCGACCGCAAGCTCGAGGAGAAGTGGGAGGTTTTCTCGAGGACTCCCGAGATCACGCAGACGATGAACATGAGGGAACTCCAGAGGCAACTCGCAAGCCTCCCTCTGATCTTCGGGGATGGGGGGATGATCCTCCTCAAGACCGGAAGAGTCCAATTGATCGAAGGCGACAGGATCGGGACGGAGTACGAGGACGGATCCGTCCTTCGGATGAACTCGAACATCTCGGACGAGGAGGCCGACCGCAGAAAGAGAACCATCGGAGGGGTCGAACTCTCCAAGCAGAACCGACCGATTGCTTATCATATCGGAACGAGAGAGGACGGGAACCTTCAAGACGTGAAGAGAATCCCGGCAAAGAATTTCATTTTTCACAAGAAACGGATCCGACCTTCTCAAGTTCGAGGAGTTCCGGAACTGGCAACCGTCACGGACTCGATCCAAGACCTCAACGAGTTTGACGAGATCGAGATGCTTTCCGCGAAGGTTGCGGCCTCCCTTTCCGCAGTCGTAAAAAGGGAAGGCGCACTCGATTTCGAGCTTGCTCAACGTGCGGAGGACGATCCCGAAGAAAGACTTGAAACCTTTGAGCCGGGAACCTTTCAATATTTGGAACCGGGCGAGGATGTCTCAGTCATCGGAACCTCGGGGAGGCCGAACGTGGACGCGATCGACTATTGCGTCTATCGGATGAGAAAGATCGGAGCCGCTCTCGGGATCCCCGTGGAGTTTCTACTGATGACAATCGGCAAGAGTTCTTTCTCGGCCTCGCAAGGGATGATCCTCCTTTATCAGCAGACAGTCGAAAGCGAGCAGAACGATCTCAAGCCAATCCTTTCCCGTCTTTGGAGGTGGAAGGTCGCGAGGTGGATCGCGGAAGGCGAGATCGAGTTCGATCCGGAGGCCGAGGATCCCTTCAACGTTCGATGGCAACCTCCCTCCTTTAGATGGGTCAATCGAGCCGCTCAAGTGAAGGCAGATGCAAGCTACATCGCGATGGGCGCGCAGTCCCTCGATGACGTTGCCGCGACCTTCGGAACCGATGCGGCCTCCGTCCTCGAGAGAAAGGCGAAGAACATCACGACCGCAAAACGCCTCGCGGAAGAGTACGGGATCCCCGATTGGCGCGATCTTTTCAATCCAATGCCGACCACGGCTCAAGGCAACATTGTCGAGATCATGGATCGGGACGAGTAAATTGACGGAGGGACCAAAGACATGAGAGCGATTTTGAAACTGTATTTAGAGAAACCCTCCGAGGAAGTGCGCAAGCAACTGACCTCCGAGGAACAACGCCACGCGGATCGCGTGAAGAAGTCGAAGGACAAGGGCAAGAAATAGTGCCGATTCCTCGACCCACTTCATCCGAGACCGAGAAGGACTTCATCGATCGTTGCATGAGCGACTCCGTGATGGTCTCCGAGTTTCCCGACGTGGATCAACGCCTTGCGGTCTGCAAGGTTCAAAACACTTACGGGGAAAAGATCTCGAGGATCTGCTTCCAACGAAGACCGCGGAAAAAGGTCGGGAGGTATGAGGTGAACGAGAAGGCCGGAACAATGTCCGACGTGAGTCTCATCCAGATCGGCGAGGCCAAGGGTCACGGAGTCTGGATCGATGCTCAATCTCTCGAGAGTGGTCTCGAGGTGATGGGCGGATCCTTGCCTGCATACGTGACCCACGAAGGAGCAGTCGATTCCGATCGCTTGCTCAAGGAGGTCGGACTCTTTTCGGGATTTTATATCGAGGACGGCAAGCTCAAGGCGGAGGCCTTCAAGGCGCTCGACTCCTTTCGCGTAGATGAGGCGGAAAGGTTTCGCAGGCTTTTCGATCTGGCTCGAGAGATGCCGGACGCATTCGGCCTTTCTTTAGTTTTCGAGGCCAGACTCGTCTGGGTCATGGAAGGAGGGGAGGAGATCTCAGTCGAGGACTCCGATGGGAAAGGAGCAATCCGAGAAATCCCTTCCGTTCGATTCGTTTCCATTCGTTCCGCCGACTTTGTTGACGCTCCTGCCGCTAATAAAGAGGGACTATTTAACTCAAATCATAAAATCCAGAACATCATGGCTAAAGACAATTTAATAGAACTAAGCGCCGAGGAAGAGATTGTCCTCGATGAGGCAAACGCCGCGGAGCAATCCACCGAACCCGAGCAACTTGACGAGGAGCAACAAACCGAGATCGATCGCCTTCGCGATGAGATGGGGAAACACGCCGATCGGCTCGATATGCTCGAAGACGGGATCGCCGACCTCAAGGAAAGACTCGCCTCGGCAAATACCGAGAACGAGGAACTCTCCACGGAGAACGAGCAACTCTCCGAAAAAACGAAAGCACTTTCTGCCGTCCTCGAGGACGGATCCGATCCGCTCGATGAGTCCTCCACCGAAGACTCGAAGACGATCGACGTGGTGGAGCAATTCAACACGGCAAGCGGCGCAGAAAAAACTCAACTCTGGAAACAGAACAAGCAAGCAATTCTTCAAAGCTATCGCAGGAGATAAAAAGTCATGGCGAACACAATCAACACAGAACTACAGAACAATATCATCGCGCAGTCGGCGCTTGAGCAATTTACGAGCATCCTTGCTCCTCTGAATGCCTTCTCGACTTCGTTCAATGACGATGCCGCGGAACGAGGCAAGACGATCTCGATCCCGACCATCTCGAACACCTCGAGCGCAACGTCCTTCTCCGTTGCAGGCAATACCTACTCCGCAATGAACACGACTTATGGATCTACGCAGATCACTCTCGATCAGCATCTTTTCGTGAGTTGGCACGTCACGGACACCGAGGTCTCTCAATCTTCATCGGTCGAGCTTCAGCGATTCGGCTACCAGAAAGGCGGAGATCTCGCAAAAGCGGTCTTTGAAGACATCCTCGGGGAAGTCACAAATGCGAAATATTCTTCCAAGATTACTGTGACGGCGGCAGACTTCGATGCTGATGAAGTCGCCGATCTTCGTGAAGACGGTCTCGATCAAAACCTGTATCCAGACCAATGTTCGCTAGTTCTGCAAAATACATATTTTACGAGCCTGCTCAAGGACACCGACATCTCTCACGCGATGAATTACGGATCCGCGGAAGTGATTCAAGGCGGAAGAGTTCCTAGTCTCTTTGGAATCAAGTCGATTTACGAGTCGAACGCAGTCCCGACAAATAGCGAGAACCTTAAAGGATTCTATGCTCATCCGTCTGCGCTTGCGGTCGCGATCCGTTACCTTCAGCCGACCAACACTTCCGGCTACATTTCAACGCAACGCCTAACAGACGAGGCCTCCGGGATCGTCATGGGTTACCGAGAGTTTTATGAAGAGTCCACCGGGACTCAAACCGCAGTCCTCGAGTGCGTCTACGGCAAGAAGGTCGCCATTGATGGGAACTTGATCCGAATCGTTTCGGCATAAGTCATGGCTCGGCAAGCGACAATCATCGGGCGCAAGGGAGATACGTGGTCTTCCGTGGCAATCGGAACCTCGAGCGAGATCCGCGAAAAGTTCAAGCGTGATTCTTTTCCCGGCCTCGATCAGATCTGGTATCTCGACACCTCTGGAGGTCACAAGCGGAAGAAAGGCGGAGGCTCAAAGGCCGCGCCTAAGAAAAAAGCTTTGGAAAAGGGTAAATAAAACGTGGGGTTTTTGGGAGTGAGGGGGGAGAGGTAACTCTTCCCCCTTCCCTTTTCCGCAGATGAGTAAATTCAAGACCGCAATCCTCGACCTCGACCTCGACTTCCTTATCGGAGAGACGGGCAAGGAGTTGATCGGGGTCTCCCCCTCGGCAATCGAGAACCGATCCTTTATCGGATCCTTTCAGAGTCTTGATGAGGGATATGAGGTCGAACTCTCCGGGAGGGAAGTGATCCTCGACTCCGAGATCGTCATCAATGCAAACGCTTATTCGACCCTCCCGACCAAGGGAGCAGTCCTCAAGGATCTCGAGGGGAACCACTACAAAGTCTTTGAGATCAAGAAGGACTTCTCCTCGGCTTATAAAATGAACGTGGCCTCGCAATATGCCGCGACCGCAACATGAGCGCCTCGAGCTTATGGGATCTCTACTCTTTCGAGAAACATTGGGAAGACTCGGCAAAGACTTTCCTCGAGGCCGAGGTCGGGATCGATTGCTTCACGCAGGCCTCCGCCGAGAACTTTGTGACTCCACGGCTCGAGATCCAATTCATCACGGGGGAGGCAACCTTTCCGGATGATGCTCCGATCTCTTCCGTTCCTTCTTTGCCCGAAGGTGAATATCGCAAGCATGATGCGACCTTCGAGGTTCGAGTGGTGACCGATGACGCTCTCGGGCAAACTCGAGCAAAGCATTTTGAATACTTGGGAAAGGTTCGAGCGACCCTTTTGAGATCCGCCGACAACTGGAACACCACGACTCTCCCATATTACGGAATGAAGTTGATCCGGCAGATGGGAACCTCCCGAGAAGTGGACGGAGATCTCCAAGTAACTTCAGTTACCTGGACTATAAAATTTTCAATCCGCTCGGATGCCTTTCCGACTTAGTTGACGCGCCTCCCATTCTCGAACCTTCAAACTTTAACGGGAGAGAAAAATGGCTATTACTTCAGACGGCACACAAGCATTCGGGATCGATGCTTCACCTGTAACAATTAACGCGGTAACCTACGTTTGCGAGGGAATGAACTTTTCCTTCACCGGAACACGCGCAGACATCAACGACTCGAACGGGGAGCCTCTCGGCTCGACTGTCATCCCCGGCAGGATCGAAGTCTCTGGAACCTTGCAACTTGCCGCCGGGACAACTGTCTCCGACGTACGTCAGCAAAGCATGACTTTGACCGCAACAAATGGATCCACGACCGGAACCTATACGATCGTTGACTGCTCCGAGGCTCAATCACAAGGCGATTACGTCAAGGTTTCCTTCAACGGATACAAGCAGATCAACTAATCCGATCGGATTCATGTGGACGATCGAGTCGCGAAACTCTGGGCGGAGTATTCTCCGCGAATCGAAAAGGCGAAGGCCGAGGACGGCAGAGATCGTCATCGGCACTTCTGCGACTATTTAGAAGAAAGGGTCGGCGATTTCGTTGCCGTTCCCCTCACGCTCTCCCGTTACCTACTCCTTTCGCAGGAGGGTCTCTTCGAGGACGAGGAGGGAGATGACGCAAGGATCCCCGTCCTGCGCTTTTTATGGGTCATCTCCCCGGACTTCTCTCCCGAGCAGGAGGACGCGGCAAGGTTCGTTCGCAAAAACCGCAACATCGATCCGACTCCCTATCCGAACTTAATCCGAGAATATCTCGACAACGCTTTTCGTTATTCTCCACCACGCCGAGAAACCAAGACAAACACGGGCAAGGCAACGCCGAAGGAGTGGGTCTCCTCCATCGTGGATCTCATTGCGTCCGAATACTCATGGACGGAGCAAGCGATCCTCGACCTCCCGATCACTCGTCTCTTTTTATACGTCAAGCGGATCCGCGTCCGACTAGGATCCAATGAGACCGACTTCTCATCCGAGGCCGATCGCCTGCAAGCCGAGTTCATGAGGCGAGCAAACGAGCAAAACTGATGGCAGGCTTTTCCATACTAGCAAAGCTCGGACTAGACTCCTCGAAGTTTGCGCAATCGCTCAAGTCACAAGATACGGCAGTCGGGAAATTCGGGAAGGCGCTCGGGACGGCAGTAAAGGCAGGAGCCGCAATCGCAGGAGCGGCCTTTGCCGCGTTTACTGCGAAGGGGATCAAGGACATGATCGAGTTCGATAAGTCGATGCAAGAAGTCTTTACTCTTCTGCCGGACATCACCGAGGACTCGATGGGCAAGATGCGAGCATCCGTTCGAGATCTTGCGAAGACAATGGGGGTCGATCTGGGAGATGCAACCTCGGCGCTTTATCAAGCAATCTCGGCAGGAGTCCCCGAGGACAATGTTTTTGAGTTCATGGAGGTTGCGGCGAAGGCCTCGGTCGGAGGAGTGACTTCCCTCGAGACCGCAGTCGATGGAATCACGACCGCAATCAACACCTACGGATCCGCAAACCTTACCGCCAAGGAGGCCGCCGATTCAATGTTCACGGCGGTAAAGCTCGGCAAGACCACTTTCGAGGAACTGTCTGACTCCCTCTTCAACGTTTTGCCAATGGCAAAGCAGGCAGGAGTTGCCTTTGACGAAATAACCGGCGCTCTTGCGGTCATGACTGCATCGGGAACACCGACCGCAGTCGCGACCACTCAACTCCGAGCCGCTCTCACTTCATTAATTGCTCCAACGGCAAAAACCGCACAGGCTTTCAAGGATTACGGACTCGACGTCGGAAGTCTCAAGGCGCTCATGGCAGGCGGAGACGGAGGCCTCGTCAAAGCGATGCAGGAGGTCATGGTTGCAACTGACGGAGACGAGATCGCGATCCGCAAATTGCTCGGATCCACGGAGGCTATGAATGCAGTCCTCACTCTCACGGCAGACGGGGCAAAGAGTTTCGGGGATGCGATGGTTGAGATGGCAAACAAGACGGGATCAACCGACAAGGCTTTTGAGACCATGCAAAAGTCGGTTGCGCATCAATTGGATCTCATGCTTGCATCCATCAAAGATCTCGGGATCTCGATGGGAATGGCTCTTCTCCCGATCATCAATGCAGTCCTCCCGGCATTGACGAATGCCTTCAAGGATGCCGGGCCTTGGCTTGACGATTTCGGGAGGAGGTTCCCTCAAATGTTGGCAACCGTGGGAGATGTGGTTGTCATCCTCACGAAGCTCGGGGTCGTGGTCGGGGTCTACGCCGCCGCAGTCAAGGCTCAAGCGGCAATCTCCACGGCATGGAATGCTTCCCTCCTGCTCACGAAGACTCGAGCACTGGGAGCCGCAGTTCAGATTCGAGCACTTGCCGCAATCAAGGCGATCGCGAATCCTTTCGGCCTCATTGCCGCAGGCTTGACCGCAGTCACTCTTGTCCTCTGGAAATATATCGATGCGAAGAAGGAGGCCGCAAAGCATCGACTCGCGAAGGAGCAAAAAGAAATTCAGCAACTTGCAAAATGGACGGAGGAACTAGGAAAAGAATCCGCGGCGGCAAAAGCAAAGATTGGCGAACTTATAAAAGAGATGGACGCGATGGGAGCCGCATCCCGAAGGCAGGCCGCAAACAAGACGGAACTTCAAAGCAATCTCGACATCCTCAAGGAGAGGCTTGATGTCCTCAAGGCCTCGAAGATGGAGCAGGAAATGGAGTATAGGGTCGCAATTAAGACCTATGCAGAGCAAACCAATATGCTCGCGAATGATGACTCGCGTTTAAATAAAGCCTACGAGCAAGCAGAACTCGACAAAACTCGCGACAAGGCGATTCAAAAGTTCCTTCAATGGCAAAGGGACGTTTTAAAGACCGAGCAGGACATCAAGGATGTCGGGGATCTTCGGGAGAAGGAACTCGCCGGGATGCTCCAGACTCAAGAGGACATCGACAAAGTTCTCAAAGACATTCACGCGAACCGAAAGCTTGAGAAATCGGAGATCGGGCAGATCCACTTGCTCGAGGTGGGGATCCGAGATCTGGAATTACAGAAAAAGAATTTGATCGATGCTTCGATCGGGGGAAGAAACCTCGAGGCAGATGCGGCCGATAGACTCAAGACGCTAGAGGGGGACATTCTCGACAAGAGAGAGCAGATCGAAAAGATCATCAAAGGAGCCTTAAAGGATGCGCAGGATGCGGAAATTCTTCGGATCAAGGATCTAGTGACGGAATTGGATCTTGCTCTCCAGAAAGAGAAGGATCGAGCGAAGGAAGCAGGAGACGCGGCAGACGCGAAGGAGGCGGAGGTCGCGGCCTTCCGCAAAGACCTCGCTGCCGCAAATGCCGCTCTCGATCCGCTCAAAAAATTCTTTCAAAAAGACTTCAAGGGAAAGATCACTCCGAATTATGCGGAGATGCATCGCGAGTTTAAAAAGCTAAAGGCCGAGGGGAAACTTCCGCCGAATACTCAGACGATCGCCGACTTCAAACAGATGCTCACCGACCGCGCGGTCGCCGCAAAGGCTCATCGAGACGGGATCCTCGAGGACGGGAGGATCGCCTTGGCGGATGCAACTGAATTGCGAGCAAAAGAAAAAACCGCACTTGATGCGGCAAAGGTTATCGAGGACGAAATCGCGGCGGAGAAGAAGAGAATCCTCAACCTCGAAAAGGACGCGAGAGATCAAGAAAAGAAGACCCTCGACGAACTCACCAAGGAGCGAGAGGCATGGGAGAAGGCCTTAAAGGATTGGCAGGACAAGCTCAACATGGTTCCCCCCGAAACCGCTACTCTTGCAAATGCGATCAATCAGCAAGGCGACACTCTCACCTCCATCGATGACGCAATCGGGGACGCTCTAAACGGGAAGAACCAAGTCGATGAAGAAGCAAACCGAGAAAAAACCCAAAAGGACTTGCTCACTACGGCAGAGGAGACTCTCTCGGTCGTGAGTGGATACTTCGTTAACCAATGACAACGACCTTCGACTCCCCGAACTCGGACGATTTTATCTCGCCGATCCGTCTCTCCGTTTCGCCTCGGCTTGAGTATCCGTTCCGGCAGGATCTCACCGCGATCCTTTACCGGATCGACTACGTGCAGAGGTCGGAGTTCTTCCTTCCTGCCGATCTCGATCTCAGTTGTCCCGACAACTCCTCCGCCTTTCTGGTCGAGGAGTCCAATCCGCAACAAAGGAAAGACGGACTTTGCCGATTTACTCGAACCTTTTCGACAGTCCCGGCAGGCCGCACCGAGTTCTCCTCCTCGAGCTTTTCTTTTCCTGCTTTCAAAAACCTCTCCGCAGATTCCGCTCTCCTTCGATCGGGTTTTACTCGGACAGTCGTGGCAAAGGTCGAATTTACTTACCTCCTCACCACGGATCCGGGGACGGATCTCACCTTCGCGGCTCAATGGGAACCTCTGGATGCAAGCTCGAACGTCTGCAACTTTGTCGCAACGGATTCGACTCCCACGAAAGCGACCTACGAAGGTTACGTCACCGCGGAGACTTACCTCCAATCCAAGGAGACAAAGATCTCGAGATGGAAGGGGAACATCTGGCAAATGGAAAATAGAAAGGTCAAGGCGTTGTGAGTTGGCCAAATGACCCGATCCCGGGACTCGTCAAGGGCGAGCGTCCGACCCTCCTCGAGGCCGAGCTTGGGAACGAGGTGATCGATGCCGTGAACGTTCTCGGGAACATCACAATCGAAAAGGGGACCAAGGACGAAGTGCAATATTCGGCGAGCGGAATCAAAGTGATTTACAAGTTCCCTCCCGATGGATGGGAGGAGAAGACAATCACGATCTGCGAAGACGGATCCTCGGTCGATTACACTTTTCTCGTTAAGTCTTCTTGAAATGGTTGCCTTCCTCATCCAACCCGTCTCCGGGGAGTGTTGCGAAGATCCTTGCTCGAGATCCTCACCTTGCGATCCATGCGAAAACCCTTGGGTTTGCGTTGTGGCATCCGGAGGATATGGTGGGAAATATACGAAAGATGAGGGAGTCTCCGGATACCATTACTGGCATCAAGGCGGCGATCCTAATTATTATTTGTACTGGTCGGTTAGTTTCGGCGTGGGTTCGTGGTCATTCCGTACATATTCCGGCGATCCCTTTATCTGGGCAGATTCATCGGGAGGACAGAATGATCCCTCTGCCGTGGGGTGGCCTTCGCCCATTACCTCCGTGACCTTGAATGGCACTTGTTGACGCTCTCCCCTCTTTTATGAGCACAGAGAACTTTTTCATCGACATAAACGCCGACACGCTCGGCTCGGCTCGAGTGATCTCGCTCACGAACTCCACGCAGGAACCGATCAAAAAGTTCGTTGCCGGGGATCTTCGAGATCTAAATCTCTATTTTGTCGATGGGTCGGGATCCTACATCGACACTTCTCTCTATACAGTCCGAGTCGGAGTCGGTGGAATCAACAAAAGGCCGACCGGAGGGACTTGGACTTTCACTCATGGCGGAAACGATACGACCTTCGACTTCAATGCTCCTGCCTCTACTGTCGAAGCAGTTCTTGACGCGGCTCCCTTTTCCCTTGCGGTCTCCGTTACGGCTCCTACGACCGGGGTCTACATCGTAAAATTCGATGCAGTCGGCGCTCAAACCTTGCCGACTTCCGACTCCTCCGCCTTGACTCCCGACTCCTCGGTCTCGGTCAAGAGACTTGTGACAGGAGACGGAACCACGAAGGAAGAATGGATCGTCCGACTTTTCGAGACTCCTTGGGCATACTCCGAGTCATGGTCGAACATCACGAACGGCAAGACCGGGACGCTCAACTTCGGAACCGAGAACCTCTTCAAGGCCTTCGGATCCGCAAACTCTCTTGCAGGCTATTTTGAAATCGAGCTCACGGACTCGGGCGGCAACGTCTCGACAGTCATCCAAGCGCCTACCACAATTCTAGGCCCGGTTATCGGGGACGGAGTGGCAGGCGTGGGATCCTTTGCTTCCTACATCACGGAAACTTACGAGACGATCATCTCTTCCGTGACGGGAGAAGATGAAAACGCCTCCACCGGGACAGGCAAGATCACTTTTCGGATGCCTTACGCGATGACCTTGACGGACGTCCGGGCATCGGTGAAGACCGCGCCGACAGGAGCTACGATCATTTGCGATCTCAACGAGTCCGGCTCGACAGTCCTCTCGACAAAAGTCTCGATCGATGCAGGCGAAGAGACCTCAACGACTGCCGCAACTCCTCCCGTGATCTCCGACTCCGCTCTTGCGGATGATGCCGAGATGACCATCGACGTCGATCAAGTCGGATCCGGAACTGCCGGGGTCGGTCTCAAGGTCTACCTCATTGGCAAGAGAGCGTGACGTGGGAAACTCAATCGCCGCAAGTTTGGCAGGAAATGTCGTGAGCACTCAATGGATCACCTACCCGGCGACCTCGGTCACCACGACTACGACAGTCGCGCCGACCACGACCTCCACCACCTCGACCTCGACAAGTTCGACTTCTTCGACTTCGACAAGCTCCACCTCCACAAGTTCAACCTCCACGACTTCTACAAGTTCGACTTCCACAAGTTCAACTTCCACAAGTTCGACTTCCACAAGTTCAACTTCCACAAGTTCAACTTCCACAAGTTCGACAAGTTCGACATCCTCAACTTCGTCAACTACTGCCGCGCTTTCCTCCATTTGCTTAGATTCCGGAATGGGAGCAGGTTTTGCCGGGACTTACACTCCGAATGGAACTTATGGAGGCCGCACGGCATATCGGAAGAACTCTGGGACTTATCCTTGGGTTTCATGGGACTCCACCAATTCCAGATGGGAGCTTGCAGATAGTGCAGGAGGAGTCGCTTACGACTATGATGACGGAGGCCTCCATCCGTGGAGTGGAACATGGGGATCGATCACGGTGACTGAAGGCGCTTGCTAGACTCATGCGAGTCGATTGCCACCTCTGCACCTTCGGCAGGTTTGAAACAGTCCGAAGATCCCTTGCTCAATTCTTGGCGCAGGACTACGCGAAGAAGACCCTTTTGATCTTCAACACGGCTCCGACTCCGATCACGATCGACCCGAAACTTCACGGCAAAGGGATCCGCGTGGTTAATCAATCGATCAACCCGGACGGGACTCCATTCTCGAGCCTCGGGCAAGTTCGATCCGCCGCTCTCAACCACGCCGAGGGAGACTCGTGGATCTGTTGGGATGACGATGATCTTTTCCTCCCTTATCACATCGAGACCGCGGTCGCTCGTTTGCAAGCCGCAGGATCCCTTGCGTGGAAACCCCTCCGCAGTCTTTTCTCCGGAGACGGGGGGAAGTCCTTCAAGTTTGCGCAGAACGCAATGGAGGCATCCATCCTCTGCGACCTCAACTTCGTTCGAGAGCATGGGTTCTCGACTACCAAGAGCGGAGGCGAACACGTCTTCGGGGGTTGGCTCGACCGACTCAAGGCGGAGGATCAACTCACGATTGAAGACGTGACTCCCTCTTATGCCTACGTGTGGGGGGACGGACTCTCGAAGACCTCGGGGAACATCGACCACCCGGACAACTTTGAAAACCACAAGAAGGCCTCCCAAGACTTCGGTGACGGATCTCCCCTTACTCCCGTCCCGATCGAGGACTTGCTTCCCATGATGTCCAGAGCGAAAGAAGTCGCTCTTGGCGGAAAGGTCGCCGCGTGATCGAATATTTTTTGCGGAGTCACGACTTCGCTGATACTCAACTGGGAAACGTCGAGAAGTATTTCATCCGGGAACATCTCGAGCAGGCCTCGGGCAAGTTCTTCTTCGAGGCAGGAGCGGTCAATGGCTTTCACATGAGCCAGACGGCAACCCTCGAGAGAGTCCACGGATGGACGGGCATCCTTGTCGAGGCTCATCTGGATCTTTTCGATCTTCTCGCCAAGGGATCCAGAAAGGCGAAACCCGTCCGGGCTTTTCTCGGAGATCCGGGAGGGGTGACATTTTTCGAGCAAAAAATAGCAGGCCACGTCGGTCACTCTCAACTCAGAGAGACTCGCATCAACGAAAATTGCATTGTCTGCGAGACGCAAGAGGTCGAGGAGATCCTCCGCCTGCATGACGCGCCTCCCGTGATCGACTTCATGGTGATCGACGTCGAGGGAGGATGGAGGCAGGCCTTCCGGGGGATTGACTTCGAGGCAAGGAGGATCGACTTCCTCGGGATCGAGATGAAGGAACGGGATGAGGAGATCATCTCGGAGATGATCGGGAGAGGTTACGACCTCGAGACAGTCCTCGGGGGGGAGGATTATCTTTTCAAGTTCAAGGGATGAGCCGACTCAATCCAGAACTCCGGAGCCTTTTCATCCACGTCCCGAAGGCCGCAGGATCTTCTCTCTCCTCTCCTGCATGGAATCGAGGGAACGGGCATGACACGGTTGCCGACTTCGATCATCGGATCGAACTCTCCCCGGATCTCTGGGTCTGGTGCTTTGTTCGCAATCCCTTCGACAGGATCGCTTGCGCTTACGAGGACTGCCCCGAGGTCTTTGACGATTGCCCGACCTTCGACTCCTTTATCGAGCGGATCTGGAACCATCGAGAGAACCTCGAGGAGATGACCTTCGCAAGATGGGCAGGCAATCACCGACTCGGCCTTCCCGTGGGGAGGATCCACTTCCTGCCTCAAGAGTTGCTCCTCATGGATCTCCGAGGAAGGTTCCGCCCGGACTTCGTGGGAAGGTTCGAGAACTTGCAAGCAGACTTTGACCGCGTTGCCGACTATCTCGGGCAACCTCGAGAAACTCTTCCCCATAAAAACTCGAGGGAGGGAAAGCATCGGAGACGATTCTCTCCCTTTCGGGATCTCTACAAATCAAAAACCACGCGAGCAAGGGTCGAGGAAATATATCGGCGCGACCTCGAGCGATGGGACTATCAACTCGAACTATGAAAAAACTCACGATAGGAATGGCTTGCTTCGATGACTTTGAGGGGGTCTACTTTACTATTCAATCTTTGCGGCTCAACAACCTCGACGTCCTCGAGGATCTGGATCTCATCATCATCGACAACAATCCCGAAGGACGGGAAGGGAAAGCGGTCAAGGACTTCGCGAGCAAGGCCGGGGTGAGATACTTCCCCGAGACCTCTTGGAGATCGACCGCTTGCCGGGATCTGGTCTTCCAGAATGCCGAGGCCTCCTTTGCTCTCTGCATGGATCCGCACGTCTTGCTCGAGCCGGGAACGATCAAGCGCCTCCTCGAATTCATCGAGGACAAGAAGGACTCGCTCGACCTCTACTCGGGCGCGATGCTCTACGACTACCTCGGCAAGGAATGTCCTGCGACTCATTTCGAGATGAAGTGGCGAGAAAATATGTGGGGGATATGGGGACACGATGACCGAGCAAAGGATCCCGAGGCGGATCCCTTCGAGATCCCGGCAATGGGTCTCGGCCTTTTCTTCTGCCGGGTGCAGGCGTGGCCGGGGTTCCATCCCCTCTTGCGAGGATTTGGAGGAGAGGAGGGGGTCATCCATGAGAAGATCCGGACGGCAGGAGGGCAGAACGTTTGCCTCCCTTGGCTCCGATGGGTTCATCGATTCCAAAGGCCTCGCGGAATCTCTTACCCTCTCAAGATCGAGGAGCGGATCCGCAACTACTGCATCGGCTTTCTCGATGCCGGACTCGATCCGCAATCGATTCTTGACCACTTCAAGGAGACCCATCCCGGAGTCGATGGTCATGCGATCCTTGTCGAGGCCGAGGAGCAGATGAAGAACTTTGGGAAGAATGCCGACTCGACCCTTGTCGAATTTCGGGAGGATGACGTCCTCGAGGAACCGATCAAGCTCGAGCCTCAAGTCTGGAATGAGACACAGGTGACGCTCGGGAGTCCTCTCGAGATGGACGTGAAGGGGATCAAGCTTTCCGTGAGATCCTTCGGGGTCTCGTGGTCAACTTGACGATCCTCCCCTTGTGAATGAGCGAGACTTTTTTTATCTACATACTCCAAAGCGTCTCGGCACTTCTTTTCGGAGGCCTTGCATTTTTCGTCAAGGGGATCTTTGCTCGGCTCGATGAGAATGGTCGGCGGATCAACTCCCTTGAGGTCACCTCGGCAAAGACCGAATCCGAAAACGTGACTCTCTTCCATCGGCTCGATGCGATCGAAAACAAACTCGACCGACTCCTCGAGCATCGACTCAAATGATGGACTTGCAGGCATACGTCTTCCTCGGCGTGGGGTGCGCTCTTTCCGTCCTAGGATTCTTTCTTCGCAAGGAAGCAAAGAAAGCCGGAGAACTTGATGATCGAGTGAAGAGTCTTGAGACCGATCTCGCGAAAAACGAGGCAAGGGATCTCGAGAGGTGGAACGTCGCCAATAAGCTCATGGAGGATCGGCGGAACGACGTGCAAAAACTTTTTGAAAAGCTCGAGGCCAAGGCCGACAAGTGAAAGCTTTTTTTCCCTTCCTCCTGCTCCTTCTCGGAGGTTGCTCGATGCGGTCTCTTTATCCGACAATCGGGGGAGGCCTCGGAGCAGGAGTCGGATCCCTTGGAGGAGTCGGTGGAGCAGTTGCCGGAGGGATGTCCGGAGCCGCAGTCGGATCCATTTTGAAGGGGGATGATGACGTGCAGAAAATCACCTCCACCGTGAAGGCAATCTCGGAGGGAGACGTTCAAGGATTGATCAATCAAGGACTCCGCGAGCAGAGGTCTCTCTTCGATCAAATCATCGATGGGATTTATGATCTCCTTCTCCTCTGCGGAGTCGGGGTCGGCCTTTGGGTTCTCGTCCCAATAATTTATTCGCGGTATCTTCACAAGAAGACCCACGCGAAGATCTCCGAACAGGAGAAGAAAGGAACCACAATGAAAGAATGAACGACCCGGACTGGCTCGGCTCCAAGGCTTTCAAAGTATCCCTCGGGATCTTTGTTGTCTTCATAGTCTACCTCAACGCCTGCACCTAATGCGAGAGGCGATCCTCGACCTGCTCTTCATTGTCACGATGACAATGATGGTCGCCTTTTTGTTCCTGCTTTTCTCGTAGAAAAAGAAAACTTTTTTTCTCCGCCTTTTCGCCAATCCCCACGCATCCCACTATCCGTGCAGGATTCAAGGCTTTTCCATGCCTCGAAATAAAGTGAAGATAAAAGTTGCAATAACTAAAGAGGTGGTTCAATCTCTTCAGTTATTGACGCACAACTCATAACTAAAAGGACAACAATGAAACTCTTCCAAATCAATCAAACTTATTCAGCCACTTCCGTCTGCGATCACAATTGCAAATGGTCTTTCACAGTAACTCGCAGAACTGCCAAGACTGTCTGGCTCAAGGATGACCGCAACGAAACCAAAAGCTTCCGAGTGCGGGTTTGGGACAATGCCGAGACTGTCCAACCCCTCGGCAACTACTCAATGGCTCCAATCCTTTCCGCTTAACTCGAGGCCGATAAGATGACCGAAAAAAAATCAAGATCGCGCCGACCAGATTCTCCGCAAGTGGATCCTTTCCTACCTCCGAAAAAACGGAGGAGACGTGAAGGCGACCGCGGAGGAGATGAGCAAGAAATTTCCAGAACTCAGCAAGGCATTTTTCAAGCGAGAGATTGCTCGCCTTTTCTAAATCTAAACCAACCAAGAAAGACCCACCAAAAATGAACAAAGCAAGACGTCGCAGGATCGCAAAAATCTTTTCAAAACTCACCGAACTCGAAAGCAATCTCGAGGAACTTGAAGAAGAGGAGCAAGACGCATTCGACAACCTTCCCGAATCGATCGCCGCAACCGAACGAGGCGACCAGATGCAGGAATTCATCGAAGTCCTTTCTTCCGCCTCAAGTCAAATCGAGGAAGCTCGATGCGAGTTGTCCGAAATGCTCAACACCGAAACCGCTATTGCCTAAATCTTAAACCTAAACCACAAAAGAAAGAACCCACGCTATGAAAGATTACTCAAAAATAATAAGATCCTTCCTTCATCAAATCAAGAAGGTCGGATTCATCATCTCCAAAGTGCAAGACGAATGCGGCGGAGGCCTTAAGGCGAAGAACCCGGAGACCGGGATCACGAAGACCGACCGAGTGGTCGAGACTCTGATGTCCACCGATGGGGGATCCGTGACCTTCCAGAAAGGCGAGCATCGGGTCACGGCTCTAATCATCCTCGGCAATGATGCAGACGAACTTGTCGCCGATTGGAGTTTCAATTCTCCCGAGGCCGACTCCGCCTTCGAGGCCGGATGGGATGCCTTTCGTAATGTCTGGGAAGGCAAGAGCGTTCCAACGATGCAAGAAGGAGGTGAAGGATGAGCAACGCAAAGAAGACCCTCTCACCTTACGCGATTAGCTACCTCCGATTCTCCTCCGCCATTCAAGGCAAGGGAGATTCGTCCACTCGGCAAAACGCCTCGCGCGATCGTTGGCTCAAGGCTCATCCCGAGATCCCTCTCAAACGCGAGATGAACGACCTCGGCCTTTCTGCCTTCTCCGGGAAGCACGTTGCCACGGGTGACCTCGGGGACTTCCTCGCCTTATGCGAGTCGAAGGAGTTCCGAGCCGAGACTGCTCGCCGGGACGTCTACCTCCTCGTTGAGAACCTCGACAGATTGAGTCGCGAGCGGATCCTCAAGGCATTGGCTCAACTGGAAGGCATCCTCGCGAGTGGGGTGAAGGTTGTTACCCTCTGCGATGGCAAGACCTACGACTCGAAAAGCCTCGACAACATGAGCGAGGTGATGATGGCGATCTGCACAATGGCTCGAGCGCATGAAGAGAGCGCCAACAAATCCAGACTAAACTCCTCTGCATGGGCAAAAAAGAGAAAGGAAGCGGCGGAGGGGAAAAAAGGGTCGGCCGTTAATAATCCCGGATGGATCCGCGAGAGCAAGGACGGATCTCTCGAGGTGGTTCCCGAGGCCGCAAAGGCTATCCGCAGAGTATTCGAGCTTGCTTGCGAGGGTAAGTCCATCTCGGCGATCCGGAGCACAATGAACGCGGAAAAACATCCGACTCTAGGCTTTTTTAAGACAGGCAAGAAAAGTTTCTGGTCTTTCGTGACAGTAAAATCTCTTTTTACAAATCGGAAGGTTCTTGGAGAATTTCAGTTTCACAAGTTCGAGAAGGACGAGAACGGGCGATACTTGCAATGCTCGAACGGGCGCAGGATTCGGAAAGCAGTCGGGGAACCCATCAAGGATTACCTCCCGGCGATCATCGACCCGGCGACCTTTGCCAAGGCTCGAAAGATCTTGGTGGATCGTCCATCCCAACGAGGCCGAAAGTCTCCGGCCTGCTTAAATCTTTTTACCAAGGTTGCTTTTGACCGCAAGACAGGCGAGACCATTCAGATCCACACAGGCGGAGGCTTAACGAAGGCCGCAATCGCGAGAGGTCTAAAGAACGCATGGACTTATATGCCTGCCGGGATCCGGGTCGGAGCAAGGAAGGGACCCAACTGGGTCGGATGGCATCTAGAGGAATTGTTCTTCGCCTCGATCACGCAGGCCTTGAAGGTCGAAGGATCGGTCGCAGGAGCAGAGGCCGACCTTGCTCTCGCCGAGGAGCAACTCGAGGAAGTGAAGAAGACGATAAAAGGCCTCGAGAAGTTTCTCCTCGATTCGATCGGGAAAGAGGACTTTGATCCCTCGGGGATGCGCGACCACCTCGAGGCTCAACAGAAGGTTTTGAAGTTCAAGAAGGAGGAGATCGAGAAACTCAAGGACGAGATCCACGCAGGCGCCGGAGCGATCCGCCTCGATCCGAAGCAAAAAGACCGCAAAAAGTTGATGGAAGTAATCCGGGCAAACGTTCAAAGGATCGATCTCGATTGCGAAAAGCAGGAGTTCCGATGTGTTCTGATGAACGGGATCGAGTATGAAGTGAAGAAGGTCGAGGGAGGATGGAGGATCAAGTCGGATCACTTCGATCCCGGTGAAAAGGAAGTCTTCGATTCAATCAAGCAACTTCGCAAGATCCAGAAAAAGGCCGCTTAGACTTTACGCCTGCGACCTTGAAGACCCTCCTCCGGGGGGGGGTCTTTTTTGTTTACCGCAAATCCTGCGAAGGTTCCACTCCTGCCAATGCCTCGAGCCGCAAGATCTCCTTCTCGAGGATGATGATCCTCTGATGATCCTTATCCGAGATGGTTGAGACCTGCGACTTAATGTCCTGCCGAATGTCATCCACCATTAACAAGCCGGAAGACCACACGGTGAACCCGAAGATCGTGAGGATCCCGAGCGCGGCCACCGCGAACCATCTCCAGAAACTCTCTTGCCTCTCCATGTCTCGGCGAAGATCGAGAACCATCCCGATGGCGACTTGAGAATCGGGGGAAGAGTCGGGGTCGTTGAAAGGCAAGGGATCTAGATGATCGTGGGCGTTCATGTTTTAGGGAGGGTCTTTCTGTTTTTGGGATTTTTGTAATTGGGTTTGAGGGAAAGGGTCGGCAAGGAAGCGGAAAAGGCAAAGAGGTCGCAAGATAAAAAAAGGTGCAATATTCTAAAAGGGTGAACTATTCCCCTATTAGTCCGTTGCGTCTCTTGTCCCTATCCTGCTTTCTTCCGGGATAAGGCCTTCGAATTTTTCACCATTCTCGCTAATTTTGTCACCGAAGACAACGGGGGAGGATCCTCCGCGGAGTCGACGTCGGCGATAAAGGCCTCGAGCGCCCATCGGTAAAGGGTCGAGTCGGTATCGATGGAGAGCGACTCCCCGATCTCCCGAAACCGCTCGACAAGGGTCAGCGGCAGGCGGACGTGGATTGATACTTTCGGAATCTTTGGAGACTTTTGCACGGTCATCCGTCCCTCCTTAGAGAGTCGGACAAAGTCTGACAAGGTAAAATAATGCACAAGTGAACAAGTTTATTTTGACAAAGTGGCACATTGTCCTGCTTTTGGAAGTCATGCCGAAAAATCCCACCAAGTTCGCAAGACCCAAAAAGTCGGTGCAAGTTCACTTCAAAGTCTCCTCGATCGAGAAGGAGAACATCGCTCGTCATGCCTGCCTCGAGGACAAGAACATCTCGAGCGTGATCCGTGAGGCCTTCTTCAAGGTGCATCCCGATCTCAAGGAGAAGGTGAACGTCCGATGACGCTCTCGAAAGTGGAGCAGGAGGCGCTCGAGATAATGGCGACCCTCACCGACCGCGAAAGGATCCCCGTCTTCATGTCGAGCAAGACGGAAGGCCTCATCCCGGAGAATTTTGTCCTAAAGGGGAGGGACTCACGGCTCGAGCAGGAGTCGAACGAGTCTCTCCCCGATCCTTTACCAAAACCCAAAAAACCCACGAATGAAAAAATCGAAAACTAGCAAACTCGCCCTTGCTCTGGCATTGGCTCAAGCGGAGATCACCTCCGCCGAACTCACGAAAGAGAACTCGTTCACGAAATCCAAGTATGCAGACCTCGCGAGCGTATGGGATGCCGTCCGTGATCCATTGACTCGAAACGGCCTTGCGGTCTCGCAGATCTTTCAGACTTTGCAGGACGGCAACATCCTTCTCGAGACTGTCCTCCTGCATACTTCCGGTGAGCGACTCTCCTCTCTCCTCCCACTCCTCGGGGTGAAGGATCACCACTCTCTCGGCTCGGCCTCGACCTATGCTCGGCGGTATGCACTCGCGGCTATTACGGGATGCGCACCGGGCGAATGGGATGACGATGCGAACGCGGCTCAAGAGTCGATCACGAAGTCCCCGGCAAGATTGTCGAAGTCCTCGAGATCCTTGCCTCGGACAAAGAAAAGATCGACCACGCCTCCTCCACGCCTCTCCGCTCTTGAGATCCTCGAGAAAGTCCCCGAGGCCGATGAGTGGCTCCGCAACAAGGAAGTCGATCCGGGCGATCCTCCTCTCCCCGTCTGCGAGCGTATCGTGACCCTCGGAGTCGAAGGACTCAAGAAGACCATCGAGGACGATCGCAAGAAGCAGGCCAAGGCCGAGAAGGCGGAGAAGGCGGAGAAGATTGTCGCCGAGGCGGATCGAGTCGAGCCGATCAAAGAGGAGGCAAAGCAATGAAGAAACCCATCCACACTCAACCCGGAGCCTTCGGCAAGTGCAGGCACCGGAACTCCCACGACCTCACGCAAGAGCGAGACGCAATATCGAGCAAGCTCAAGGCCGAGGCTAAAAAAAGAAAGGCCAAGCAATGAAGAAAAGAATCATCTTTGACATCGAGACGGGATCCCTCCCGGACTCGGAGATCGAACGCATTGCTCCGACCTTTGACGAGTCCTCTGTGAAGGTCGGGAACTTCGGGATCGAGAAAGCGATCGAGAAGATCAACTCGGCGAAGGCATCTCACTTCAACCAGATCCGCGAGAAGGCCGCACTCAATGCAGAGTATGGAAAGGTTCTCGCGATCGGGATCAAGTTCGAGGCCGGGACAATGTATAAAGAGGAAAAATTTGCACTTCTTATCGGTGACGAGGATCTTATGCTCACAGGTTTCTGGGTTTATGCTCTCGAGTCTTACAACAAAGGCGGAGAGATCTGGATCGGATTCAACTCGAACAACTTCGACCTCCCCTTTCTGCTCCGCCGATCGATGATCCTCGGGGTGAAGGTTCCGAAACAATTGACCCCTTCTCCTCGCTATTGGCCGGGGGACTTCTGGATCGATCTGATGGATCTCTGGAAGGCCGGGGACTATCGGGCGACCATCTCCCTCGATCGCTTTTGCAAGGCATCCGGGCTTGAAGGAAAGAACGGATCCGGCAAGTGGTTCTCTCAACTGCTCGAGGAGGACAAGGAGGCCGCGATCAAGTATCTCGAGAACGACATCGAGATAACGGCTCAACTTGCCGAGAAGGTCATGGGGGTCTTTTCATGAAGCTTTTCATTTATCATGTCCCTACTTGCCAAGCATTCTTTATAACAATGAGCCAAGGGAATGCAGAGGAGGTCGAAGGCCTGCCGAGTTCCGAAATTCAAAAGGTAGGGTTTGTCCAGAGGGAAATCACGAGGAGGTTCGGAGAGATGCCTCATGTCTTAGACATTCAGATTACCCCATGCGTTTTGATGGGCAACGGGAACCCGAACATGGTGGCGCAATCATGAGGATGCAATTCCCATCAAGCGGAGGCAACTCCCGAGACCTTCTGACCCACGGATGGTTCAACTTCACCATCATCGAGGCTTATGAGAAGAACAAGGACGGACAGGATCTCGTCACAAGGACGGGGACACCCTACCAGAAACTCGTTTGCCAAGAGCAAGAGAGCGAGATTACTCTCTTCCATGTGATCTTTCTGGATCCCGAGAGTCCTTGGAAGGTCATGCACCTCCTCCGGGCGACCGGGTTCACTTACGAAGACGGGGAGGACGTAAACATCTTCGCGAATATGTGGGTCGGCAAACGATTCCGAGCGAAGATCGAGGTCGAGGAGGGACGGAACAAGATTAAATTCGTTGAGCCGATCCCCTCGAGCGAGATCGAGAACTTCCTGCCGGAGGAAAAGCCGGAGGAACCGAAGAAAGAAGAACCTCCCACGGATCCCGATCTCAATGAAGACGTCCCTTTCTGATGAGCAAGCTCACATTCACCGAAGACAAGGCGCAGACGGTTCTCACCTACAAGGACTCGAACGCTCGAATCGTGTGGGTCTTCCAATCTCGAGACGATGCGTTCGAGTTTGCGATCCTGCTCTCCCGGAACTTCGGCCTCCCTTTCTGATGAGTGGTCGCTTTCGCCCGGAATACGAGAGACCCGAGGATCGAGCCGAGGAGGCCGCGGTCTGCAAGGATCTCGAGGCAAGGGGTCTCCACTTCGAGAAACTTCCACCGAAGGACGTGATCGACTTCGCAGTCCTCAAGGAGGGAAAGGTTGTCGGGTTCATGGAGGTAAAGGCGAGGAAGAATGCCTCGGATCATTATCCGACCTTCATGGTCTCGATGGCAAAGTTCTTGCGGATGAAGCAGATCCTCGAGACCACGGGGATCCCGACCGCTCTCGTCGTCAAATACTCCGACAAGACCCGATGCCTCTGGATCGGCAAGGAGACCCCCCACTTCGTGGAGATGGGGGGAAGGTACGATCGAGGGGACGGAGAAGACGTCGAGCCTCTCGTCCACTTCAAAACGGATCTCTTCAAGGATCTCTGGGAGGTGAAGCAATGAAAAGATTCACCGACTCCGAGAAATGGTCGGACAAGTTCTTTCGGACGCTCACGCCGACAGGCAAGATCTTCTGGATCTGGCTCTGCGACAATTGCGACAATGCAGGAATCTGGGAACGAGATGACGATCTCTTCAAAATCTTCTCTGGAACGAGTGTCGAGGTCGATGCGCACCTCGAGGAACTTGGAAATCGAGTCGAAATTCTCGAAGATGACAAAATCCTCCTCCCGAAATTCGTGCAATTTCAACAAGGGGGAATGCTCCAAGAGGCAAAAGCTCCTCATCGTCAGATCCTCCGAATCCTAGAGAAACACGGACTCGAGCAAAGAGATTGCGGAGAAATCCGAAAGGTTAACGGAACCCTTACCGAAGGGTTAGCTAAGGGTAAGGTAAGCCTTACGGAAGGCAAAGGTAACCCTTCGGTAACCCTTACCAAAGGGTTAGCTAAGGTTACAGGTATTAGTAAAGGTAAAGGTAAAGGTAAAGGGGAAGAGTCTGAGAAGGGGGAGATCCGACCGGAAGGATGGAACGACCAAGACATGGATGACTTTCGGCCTGCTTGGGATGCCTACCTGCAACACCGGAAAGAAAATAACTGGAGGAAACCCGGAGCGACTCAAATCAAAACCCTCTTTGCCAAATTCGCAAAGGTCGGGAAGTCGGTGAGCATTCAATCCCTCGAGGACGCAGTTGCCTCCGGATGGAAAGGCGTTTTCCCCGAAAAAGAAACAACCACGAACCAGAAAGTCAAAATCCATGAGTCAGACCATGACAACCCCTTCGACTAATCCTCAACGCCTCGCGGAGCCTTTCCGAGTTCCGGACGGGGTGGACGTGTCAATCGATGACTGCGAGCATCCCTGCAAGGTTTGCGGCAAGTCTATTCCGTACAACTCGACCCTTCAGTCCCTCGGATGGGGGAAAGGCCTCGTCTGCGATCCTTGCTTTGCCGCAAGGGATCAAGTGACCAAGGCCGAGCCGATCAACATCGTGACCCCTCAAGTGGAGATTAATCGGCTCATCCCTCCCCTTTACCGAGAAACGGATCCCGAGCGTCTCCCCTATGCCGAGAGGCAAGCGGTCGTTTCATGGCATCCGGGGAGGAGCAAGGGTCTTTGGATCCACGGGGAGACCAGACGAGGCAAGACTCGATCGATGTGCCTCCTGCTCGAGAAGTTGATTCGAGAAGGCAAAAAGGTTCGAGCGTTCTTCCACGGATCCTTCGGGGTGGATCTGGTCGAGGTCATGCGATCGGAGAGATCCTTCCGAGCTTGGAAGTGGGAGATCACTCGAGCAGACGTCCTTGTCATCGATGACCTCTTTGCCGACAAGATCACCGAACGGATCGAGACCGCGATCTTCGAGATCTTTGACGAGAGGATCTCCTTCAATCGTCCGACCATCGTCACGACTCAAATGACGAAGAAGCGAGCAAAGGATCGTTTCCACTCGGAGGCTCGATGCGATGCCTTCTTTGCAAGGATCAAGGAGTTCTTTCAAGGGGTGAGGTTCACGCAAGACTTGCAGACGGAACTCGAGGAGGTCGCGGCATGATTATGATCCCCGAAAACGAAAGAAGAGGAAAAATAAGAAAGAAACTTGAAGGGAAGACACTTGAAGAACTTGAAAAGATAAAAAAGGAAACAAGAGATAGTAACATTCGTACCATGAGCCATTTGCTCGCCGAGCAATGCAGACCTTCCGCGCATTATTACTCTTCCCAAATAAGGAAATCGATAAAGAGATTAGGGCATTACATTTCAGCCGCGAATCATGTTATCGCTCAAACTCCTTGGAAGGAAATTCCGTCACCATTGCAGGATCTTCTAAAAAACGCGCACTTAATTGATGAACTAAAAGATGGGTTGCATGGGTTCCTAGAAGATCTTTGCGAAAGTGAATTTGAGGAGGATGACGCATGAAACACCGTTGCAACTACACCCGGCTTGAGCCGATCGAGAAGGTCATCCCGAACCCTCGGAACCCGAACACTCACCCGGAAGGCCAGATCGAACTCCTCGCCAAGATCATTGACTTTCAAGGATGGAGATCCCCCATCGTGGTCTCGAAGAGTTCCGGGTTCATAGTCCGGGGGCATGGTCGCCTCCTCGCGGCTCAACGGCTCGGACTCAAGAAGGTTCCGATCGACGTCCAGACCTACGACAACGAGGCGCAGGAATGGGCGGATCTGGTTGCCGACAATCGGATCGCCGAACTTGCCGAGATGGATCGGGCGACCCTCAAGGACTTGATCGAGGAACTCGACACGGGAGATCTCGATCTCGATCTGACCGGGTTCGATCAAGACAGTCTCGAGGATCTGATGAGCGAGTTCCACGTCCCGGATGACAACGAGGGCATCGATGAGGACGGAATGAGCGACACCGAGCAAGAATGTCCTTCCTGCGGATTCAAGTGGTGATGAGACTCCATCCGAGACCGCAGACGAGGCCGATGACAGTCCGGGAGGCGTGGGCGGATTTGGAGGACAATCCGATCGATTGCCCGAAGTTGTCGTCGAAGTATGTCGATTATTTGAAGCAGGCAAAGGGAGGAGATCCTGTCGGTCTGTTTTTTTCCGACTGTCGCCTAGACTTCAATCGTCCCTCTTTTGTGCTTCGAAAAGGAAGACAGGGAGGCGGAATCTTTCACCCTTCAGAAAGTCGTTATTGCACGTCTGCGGAGATCAAGATCTTGGGATCTTTCCCGGACTCCTTTAGGTTCGGAACATATAAAAATGCAGTTCAGAGAATCGGGAACTCCGTCCCCCCGAAACTCATGGAGGCAATCGCCCGACATATTCGCAAGGAGATCCTCAAGACCCCCGGCAAGCCGACCGTGATCTCAACCTTCGCAGGGGGGGGAGGGTCATCTCTCGGCTATCATCAAGCAGGATTCGAGGAACTTCTCGCCGTGGAGTGGGATGACGATGCAGTCCGGACGCTCCGGGACAACTTTCCCGACCTGCAAGTCTATCATGGAGACATCAAGGACTTGTCGGTCGAAGAATGCCTCAACCTTGCAGGCATCAAGCCGGGGGATCTGGACGTCTTTGACGGATCTCCTCCTTGCCAAGGATTCTCTGACGCCAATCGGAGCAGGAAGCTCGACGACCCTAGGAACTCTCTTTTCGGGGAGTTTGTCCGACTGCTCGAGGGTCTCAAGCCGAAGGTCTTCGTTATGGAGAACGTCAAGGGCATGATCAAGGGAGCAATGAAGCAGATCTTTTTGCAGATCATGGCATCACTTCGGGGAGCAGGTTATCACGTCGAGGCTCAAGTGATGAATGCGAAACATTACGGAGTCCCTCAAAGTCGAGAGAGGGTCATCTTTATCGGCCTGCGAAAGGACTTGATCAAATGAAGACCCCACCCCCTCAAGCCTTGCACGTCGACCATGACCCTCCGGGGGGGGATGACTTCATGCTCCTGCATGGCAGGATGATGACGCTCAAGAAGCACGGCATCGAGGCCATGAGTCCCCACGACATCCGCAACGGATACAAACCTCGAGACATTATCCGACTCATCCTCGGGCAAATCCTCGCCCATTACCGCACCCTCGAGGCAGAAATGAAGAGGGAGGGGGGGGGTGAATGGCGAGACCTTCTCGGAACCTTTCGGCCTGCATACTTGCTCGAGGAAGAGATCCGAAGACTTGAAACAGAACGCAACAACCTATACGAAACAATGCAACCAGACGGAAAGCAAGCCGGAGGAACTCCTCCACCAATCCAACCGAAGGACGAGGCGACCAAGATCCTCGACCTCTGCATCTCGATCCGACAGGCGAAGCAGACAATCGCCTCTCAACTCCGAGACCTACGGAAGGAGGCAAAGCAGAAGATCAACGCCTTGAGCAAGGCCGAGACCGCTCTCCTCGACACCGTGGACGAGAAGCAGACCTATCTCTTCGATCTGGATCCGACAGTCACCGAGGAAGTGAACGCGATTATCTCGAATCCCGAGATTTGACCCGTGTGGATCCGTACTCGCAAGAGTCCACTCGCAGGCTCGAGGGATACATTCCCGAGAAACTTTACGAGATCCCGGAACCGGAACCGAGTTCCCCCTCTGCTCAAATCATCTCGGAGATTGCGGCAAGACTGCTCGACCTCAAGGAAGTCGATCGCAGGATTCCGATCCGAATCCTTACGCAACTCGGAAAGGTTTATCGAATCTCTCCTTCGCTTTTCTGGATCACCTGCGAGATCCTTGCGGCGAATCGTCAAGGAGGGAAAAGCCTCTCGCAGATTGCCAACGAGCAGAACTTCACCAAGCAGGCAATACATCAAGAGCAGATTAGAGAGATCGCGGCCTTGCGTGAAGTCATGCCGGAAGTCGCCGAGACGATTCAAACGATTCTCGGACGCAAAAACCTCGAGCAGGATTGATTTGGCGCATTTTGGAACAGGCGGAAAAAGATGAAACAGGCAAGAAAAAGGACTAAACTGTCGGAAAATTGGGAAATAATGCCCGAATATCCCCCTTTTAGGTACTCTAAGGAGGTCAGAGCCGCTAGGAGACCCCCGCAC
>Ga0233412_10000343_pt1 | contig 27517 bp, 20 predicted proteins | sample Na_anoxic_4_MG_FD_180667 | JGI IMG/M metagenome (GOLD analysis project Ga0233412, IMG submission 180667) | Seawater microbial communities from Saanich Inlet, British Columbia, Canada - Na_anoxic_4_MG | ecosystem: Environmental > Aquatic > Marine > Inlet | place: Canada: British Columbia...
CGGTTCAGGTAAAAGTTCGCTTATAACAGATATTCTTTACAAAGAGCTTGCCCATCAGGTTAACAGAGCGAAGACAAAAGGCGGAAGACACGAATCCATTGAAGGTGTTCACCATCTGGACAAGGTGATTGACATTGATCAGTCTCCGATCGGACGTACGCCGCGTTCAAATCCGGCTACTTATACAAAAGTATTTGATGTGATAAGGGATGTTTTTGCCATGACCAGGGAATCCAGAACCAGGGGATATAAGAAAGGCCGGTTCAGCTTTAATGTGCCGGGCGGACGTTGTGAATCATGCAAGGGCGACGGCATAAAAAAGATTGAAATGCATTTTCTTCCGGATGTTTATGTTCCTTGCGAGGTTTGCAAAGGAAAGAGATATAATAGAGAAACACTTGAAATAAAGTTCAAGGGCAAGAACATTGCAGACGTATTGGATATGACAGTAGAAACCGCCCTTTCATTCTTCGAAAACATTCCAAAGATAAAACGCAAGATGAAGCTCCTCTATGAAGTAGGACTTGGATATATCAAAGTCGGGCAGCCTTCAACAACCTTATCGGGAGGCGAAGCACAGAGAATTAAACTAGCCGCTGAATTGTCCAAAAGAAGTACGGGTAATACGATTTACATCCTTGACGAACCCACCACTGGGCTGCACACTGCGGATGTGCATAAGCTTCTTAATATACTTAACCGTCTGGTGGAAGGGGGTAATACCGTTATCATTATTGAGCATAATCTTGATGTGATAAAATGCGCCGATCATATAATTGACTTAGGCCCTGAGGGCGGTGAAAAAGGGGGCCATGTGATTGTTTCAGGCACACCTGAGGAAGTGGCACATTTCAAGGGGTCTTACACTGGTGAATTTCTGCATGATGTTCTTAAAAACAACAGATGACCCTGTCAACAATACATATTGAGCAACCAATAAACAGCAAATATTTGAAAGATATGGTATAATATTAGCGGGGACAGAAGCATTGATGAATCATGCCGATGTTCCTGTTTGTAATTTAAGAGCAACCCCTTTGTTAGAAAACATGTACATTGGGAAGAATGAATATAACAGAAAGAGTAACGGAGAAAAATGAAAATGAAATTATGCGACATATGCCAGAAAAACGTAGCTGTAATATATACAACGCAAACAGTCGACGGCAAAAAAGAAAATAAAGCTATCTGCATGGAGTGTGCACGGAAAAGGGGAATAGAACCCCTTCAGCAGCTTATGAAGCAATCGGGAATGACTGATGCGGATATGGACAACCTAAACCAGCAGATGATAGAACTGATGAATAATGTAGATATGGATGATCTGGCTCTTCCCAATAATGAAGGTGAAGAAATTGACAAAGATGCAAACCCCCTGACTGAAATGTTTAAGAATTTCAGGAACAGCAGAATTGAAAAGCCTGAGGATGAAGAACCTGTAAAGAGTGATAGGAATAATGAACAGAAGAAAAGAAGGAATATATTAACAAGGGACAATAACAATAAAAAACCTAAATATCTGGATAAGTTTGGAATCAACCTAACAAAAAGAGCTGCTGAAGGAAAGATTGACAGAGTAATCGGAAGAAAAATGGAAATAGATCGTACAATTCAGATACTTAATAGAAGGACGAAGAACAATCCATGCCTTATAGGAGAAGCAGGAGTTGGTAAAACTGCAATCGCAGAAGGCCTGGCAGGTAGGATAATCGAAGGCAATGTGCCGGCAAAACTTTTAAATTATGTGGTTTATCAGCTTGATATGACCGGTATTGTAGCAGGCACTCAGTTCAGGGGCCAGTTTGAAAGCAGGATGAAAGGCATAATCAAAGAAGCCAAAGATATGGGGAATGTAATTCTTGTCATTGATGAGGTGCATAATATAGTAGGCGCAGGCGAGGCCGAAGGTGCAATGAATGCAGCAAATATACTTAAGCCATCTCTTTCAAGAGGTGAAATACAGATTATCGGAGCAACTACAATTAAGGAGTACCGTCGTTTCATTGAAAAAGACAGTGCCCTCGAGAGAAGGTTTCAGCCAATAATTGTTGACGAACCCAGTGTTGATGAAACCATTGAGATTCTTCAGGGGATTAAATCCTATTATGAGCTTCATCATAATGTCTATTATACTGATGAAATTATACAGCAGTCAGCCATTTTGTCTGAGCGTTATATAAATGACAGATTCCTGCCGGATAAAGCTATTGATGTTATTGATGAAGCTGGTGCTAAGGTTAACCTTGCTAACGAAGTCCTGGTTAAACTAGAGTTGCTGCGGAATAAATTAAATGAAGTCAGAAAAGAAAAAAACAGTGCCGTCAGTGAAGATTCCATTGATGAATATAGAAAAGCTGCCGATCTAAAAGTCCAGGAATGCAAACTGGTTGAAGATATAGCAAAACTTGAAGAAATTGCCAAACCACAAGAAGTGACTTTTGAAGATATAGCCTCGGTTATAGAAAACTGGACTAAAATACCTGTTCAGAGAATAACTAAAATTGAAGCTGAAAAACTACTGAAGCTTGAAGAACGCCTTTCTAAGAGAATTATTTCTCAAAAAGATGCAATTCATGCGGTATCGAAAGCAATTAGAAGAAACAGGTCCGGCATAAGACCAAGAAGAAGACCCTCTTCCTTTGTATTCGTTGGCCCTACCGGTGTTGGTAAAACATATTTGGCAAAAGCACTTGCGATTGAGTTATTTGATACAGAAGAAGCCATTATCAGACTTGATATGAGTGAGTATATGGAAAGGCATACTGTATCCAAACTAATAGGTTCACCTCCGGGATATATTGGATATGACGAAGGCGGTCAGCTGACTGAAAAAGTTCGCAGGAATCCATATAGCGTGCTCTTATTTGATGAAATTGAAAAAGCGCATCCTGATGTATTTAATATTTTACTTCAGATTCTCGAAGACGGAAGACTGACTGACAGCCATGGTCGGGTTGTGAGCTTTGAAAATACAATTGTTATCCTTACATCTAACTCGGGAACATCCTTTAAGGGCAAGAGCTTCGGATTCGGAGAGGATGATTATAGTAAACTGGAAGAAGGTGTCAGGCAATCGCTTAAAGAAACCTTCAGACCTGAATTCCTTAATAGAGTTGATGAAGTGGTTGTATTTAACAGTTTTACCAGACAGGATCTTATAGATATCATTCATCTCATGGTATCCGAGTTTGTAACTGAAATCAAAGAAAAAAATATCACACTTAATGTTAGTGATGAGGCAATTAATTTTATCCTTGATGTTGAATTTGACGAAAAATTCGGAGCACGGCCCTTAAGAAGGGGTGTTCAAAAGCATATAGAGGATGTGCTTTCAGAAAAATATATAAGGGGTGAACTAAAAGACGGGGAAACAGTTGAAATTACAAAAGGCGAAAAAGGACTTGAGTATAAAGTAAAATAAATGCTTCCTAATAATTGAAAAGCGGGCTGTTGCCCGTTTTTTCTTGCATTTCTTTAGAATTAGCATAAATACATTAAAAATCGGCAATCTTTTCTTTGAAAATTGTTGATTAATTGAATGAGAAATTATTAGGCTATAGAGAGCAATATGTTTTACTTGTCTTTATAGAGTCCGCTGATATATTTCAATCGCTCGATTATAGGTAGGTGTTGTGTGCACTTTCTTTCACACAGACCGCATTCAACGCACTTATCTACCAGTTCCGGAGGAATACGCCAATGGTATTTTAAATTGTTCATCAATGCGTTATCGTCATTTAACAAGGTTTTATTATATGCAAGCATGAACTTGGAGACGGGGATTTCTTCAGGACAGTACTCGCAATATCTGCAACCGGTGCATAGCTTGTCATTTCTTTCATCAGTGAACTTATCAACACGGCTTTTTGTTCTTTCTGCATAGTCATCGGATAAATTCATTGGAGCGCAGTTTTGACGCACATGCTCAATAGAATCCATACCGGTTAGCACGACGGTGATTTCCTTGTGAGATGCATTGAATCTGATAGCAGCGCTTAAAACATCATTATCATCTTTGTCCTTAATATATGAAAAATTGTCAGGATTGCCCGGGATAAGACCTCCGCCCAGAGGATTCATTGTAACAACAGCTGTATCATTTGCATAAGCAGCCTTGATACCTGCCTGCCTGTATTTATAATTTAATACATTGTAACCAAGAAGAATGCCTTCAAACTTTCGTTTGGATGCAATATCAGCAATTTCTTCTCCTGTACAATGCGTAGAAATAGAAATATGATCAACAAGTCCTTCAGCTTTAGCCTTTATAAGTTCTTCATAGGGACCGCCCGGCGCCATGCGTTTTGCATAATCATCCATATCCATAACACACCAAATATGGAAAAAATTTATTTTTTCAACGTTCAGGCGTTTTAGTGACCTTTCAAGACTCGAACGAAGATCGCTCCCTTTCCAGGCTGCGCATTTGGTTGACACATAAAAATCCTCAGGCATATTTTTAAAGGCATGGCCGAAGATCTCTTCACTCTTATCATCATTATAGAAGGGCGCTGTATCGAAATAGTTAACACCTAGTTTATTGGCTTCATGAATCATTTCGGCGCAGTAATCATAATCATATCCACTATCTTTTTGGGGGAATCTCATTCCGCCGAATCCTATAACGGAAACACTCTTACCGGTATTCCCATATTCTTTGTATATCATAAATTCACCTAAGTCCTGTAATTAGCATTTATATCAATATAATCGTGTGAAAGGTCACATGTCCATACTATTGTATTAAATGTTCCATCGCCAAAATCAAGTATAACTGTAATATTTTTCTTCGAAAGCACCTTTTTTGCTTCATCCTCATCAAAAGGAATTGCAACACCTTTGCTAAAAAGAAGCATTGGACCGATTTTAATGGATGTTTTACAAGAATTGAATTCTGCTCCCGAGTATCCTGCTGCAGTTAAAATCCGTCCCCAGTTAGCATCTTCTCCATAAAAGGAAGTCTTTACAAGAGGCGAATTCGCAATAGCCTTGGCGGCTTTATGCGCATCATCCGGAGTTGCTGCATTTTTCACCTGTATTTCTATGAATTTGGTTGCACCTTCTCCATCCGAAGCAATCATCTTAGCAAGTGCAATTGAAACAGCGGTAAGTGCGTGTCTGAATTTTTCATAATCAGGTGTGCCTTTCAGGATTTCACCGGTCCCTGACATTCCGTTTGCCAGGATAAGAATTTTATCACACACACTTGTATCACCGTCAATTGATATGCGGTTAAAGGATTGATCAGCGGAATCCTTTAAAATGGTTTTTAATAAATCCGGTGCGATTAATGCATCAGTGGTTATTATCCCAATCAGTGTCGCCATATTGGGGTGGATCATTCCGGAACCTTTTGCCATGCCCCCCAGAGTAACTGTCTTGTCGTTGATTTTGAAAGTTACAGAGGCTTCCTTTTGGAATGTATCAGTTGTCATTATAGCTGTAGCTGCAGCCCTGCCATTTTCAGAGGATAATTTTGCACAGGCGGATTTAATGCCGTCTTTCACTTTATCCATAGGAAGAGGATGGCCGATAACACCAGTAGAGCCGGTAAGGACTTCTTCCGGAGATATTTCTAGTAGTGCCGCACATTCTTCTGTGATGGTAACTGCATCAGCGTAACCTGAAGGACCGAGACATGCATTGGCGTTTCCGCTGTTTATAAAAATACAGCGTGCCGTGCCATTTTTTAAATTATTTCTGCATAACTCCAGGGAATGACCTCTGATTTTATTGAGAGTAAAAATACCTGCTGCCGCCGCCGGCCTTTCAGAAAAAACCATTGCAATGTCAAGTCCGCAATTTTTCTTTATGCCTGAAGCAACACCTGCTGCGGAATAACCATTTGGTGCGGTTACTCCGCCATTTTCAATTATAAAATCATTGATTAAATTTTCCATAGGAGAATTATAGCACAATGCCAGTACAATGCTATAGAAAAGTGAAGTGCAATGAGAATAAATTATAGGTTAATGTATGCAAGTCCTGAAGAGGGACAGGTCTTGAATGGAACAGTGTTTGATATTTGAAACAAAATTAATGACATGAAAAAAAATACACAAAAACAATGAAATTATATCGTAGGATAACAACGACCGATATGTAAGTATTTATCTTATGATATTTTCGGATCTCTGATTGTTAAAGACAACATAAATTTAAACTGAATAGGTATCTCCGGGCTGCATAAGTTTATATTTAGTATTTGAATTTGATAATAATGTTTCAAATTCATCCGGGTTGCACATAACAGCGGGGAAGGTATTGAAATGCATTGGTATGCATACGTCAGGCAAAAGTAATGAAACGGCTCTGAATGCATCAACGGAGTCCATTGTATAGTTTCCGCCAATGGGAAGCATAGCTACATCAATATTGTATTTTTCACCAATCAAAGACATTCCGGCAAAAAGTGAAGTATCTCCGGAATGATATAAAGTTTTTCCATTAAACTGTATGATGAATCCGCATGCCAAGCCGCCGTATGAACCATCCGGACATGAGGAAGAATGCACAGCTTCGACCACAGAAATATTAGTCTTTCCAATTATAAAAGAACCGCCTGTGTTAAATCCATGAATTTTTACATCCTGCCTGGCAAGCCAACGTGATAATTCAGCCATTGCATACACAGTGGTATTTGTGCGAAGAGCAATACTTACGGTGTCTCCGATATGATCCCCGTGGCCATGTGTAAGAAGAATAATGTCCGGCGAAAATTCGTCAGGACTCTTACTGCACAAAGGGTTTTGTGAAATGAAAGGGTCTATCAATATATCAATGTCGGTTTTTATGCGAACTGCAGCATGACCAAGAAAATTAATATCCATAATTAACTCCTAACAAAATCGGGATTTTATATGGTATATTATATCAAGAAATCTACATTGAGGTAATATGAGTAAAAAGCTTAGGGCTGATTTAATTTTATTGATAATGACTGCTTTTTGGGGAATTAGTTTTCCCTTGATGAGAAATGTGCTTGAATATATTCCTGCAATTCCATATCTTGCAGTTAGGTTTATTATTGCCGCTATTGTCGTTTCGCTGGTCTTTATAAGAAAGCACAGATTAATCAGGAAACATGAGATTAAAGGCGGAATAGTAATTGGTTTTCTTTTATTTGCAGGGATGATGCTTCAAGTTTATGGCTTATATTATACTACCGCATCAAATTCTGCATTCATTACTTCAATGTCTGTTGCTTTTGTTCCCATTTTACTAGCTATATTTTTCAAAACTAAAACCAATAAATTCACTGTTTGGGGAATTATTATAGCATCAATAGGTTTATTTTTAATTTCGGGAGTAGTCAGGCTCGAATTCAATCCTGGTGATTTCTTAACACTACTGTGCGCGATTGCCTTTGCTTTGCAGATTATTTATATTGATAAATTCACAAAGACAGGAGAACCCGCCAGTATAGCGATTTTCCAATTGTGGATAGCTGCAATTTTAACATCGTTGATTTGGATATTTTTTGATAAATCACAAATAGTTTTCAATATTGAAGTTATAGTTGTCATTTTGGTTACGGCTGTATTTGGTACAGCCCTGGCTTTTACCGCACAGATATTGGTGCAGAAAGATACGACGCCTTCGCATGCAGCTTTGATTTTTACAATGGAACCTTTATTCGCACTATTTTTCGCATTAATAATACCAGACACCCTAGGTAATGTTGAAAGTCTTACCTTAATTGGCGGGGCGGGATGCTTTCTGATTCTATCCGGAACAGTAATAAGTGAATTTAAAACCCTGGCTGCCAAGAGGAATGGAAGACTTGCAGGTAAAAAGATTAAAGATCCTACGGGAGAATAGCTGTTTTAGGTATTATATGATTTCAGACTATCTGAAAGTGAAATTCAAGGGCAAAGTCATAAAAATCAGCATCGCTGACGGTTATTACAAGAAAAAGAGATCTTAAGAAACTTCAAAGCGATTTAAAAGTAAAACAAGATAATCATGAGCCATTTTTGACTTCTTCAGTTAAGAGAAGAATATATTCATCAATTTTTAATATGGATTTAGGATAATATAAAGAATCAAAAGTGCTGACCATGCGCATTAATTCAATTGCATAAGAGTATTCTTTTAATTCAGCAGCTTCTTCGGCTTTGTAATATATGTTTCTAGAATCGTTCAATAGAATACCTTTGTCTATTACTGACCGTATATGAGAAGAAGAATAACCGGAAAACAAGAAATAGTCGTTTGCCGCAGTAATGAATGACTGAAAAGTAATTATTTCGTTTAGATAGTCATCTAGAACAGAGGAGGCTGCTGAATTGAAATTGTCAATATTTAAAAAAGAATGAAAAATTCGGCAGATTTCATACATGCTTTCATTACTTGAATCATTTATGTAGGTATCAGAGTAATATTTTATATAAACATCATTAAGAACATTTGAAAAAGAATTTAGAAATTTAATATCATTTTTTTTTGCTGTATAAACAGCGGGCCAAATTTCTTCAGCAGCTTGGATATCTCCATTTTGCACATAAGAAAGAAAATTCTCAGTTAAGACGGCTGTATCATTATCTTTTTTACGATTACTGAAAAATATATAAGTGATATCGGCGATTGCAATGATAAACACAAGCACAATGAGCCAGATAAGAAGTTTTTTAATTAAATTTTTATCCGGCAAGTGCATCATGTTTACCTCGCTGTGTTATAGTTTTATCCCTTTTAGTTGTAAATACAAGTTTTAATAGAATTGGTGTTATTATTGAGGTGACTATTACCATCATTGCAATGGGGGCGAACATTGACGCGGAAATAATACCCGCGGCTACTCCCTTGTTAGTAACAATAAGGGCAACTTCACTCCTGGCAACCATACCTATGCCTATGCGAAGAGCTTCTTTATTGTCAGAACCGGTTAACTTGGCCCCAATAGCACCACCTGCAACTTTAGTTATTATTGCAACTCCGGTAATGGCCAGGGCAAGCCATAAAAATGACCAGTTGAATGAAGTAATCTCTATACTGATTCCAACGGAAGCAAAGAAAATGGGAGTTAAAAACATATAAGACAGTATTTCAAAGCGGCGATGTATATAACCACTGTGAACTGTTGTAGATATTATCAATCCGGCTATAAAGGCTCCTGCGATATCTGCTACACCAAAATATCGTTCTCCGATAAATGCAAGGAATAGACAGAATGCAAAAGCAAAAATTGGAAAACGCCTTTTCTTTTTATGAACTTTTGAATAACTGTTGAAAAATTTGCTGATAGGAATTCCAATTATTACAGCAACAAAGAAGAACAGTACTATCTTCAGTAATACTCCGCCAATTGAACCGGCTGCACCGTCTCCCGACATACCCATGATGATTGTTAATATTACCAAACCAATCACATCGTCTAGGATTGCGGCTCCGAGAATTATGGTTCCGGCACGAGTTTTAAGTTTTCCCATTTCCTGTAAGGTTTCAACGGTAATGGAAACACTGGTGGCAGTCAGTATTACCCCTAGGAATATATTTTTAAGCAAGGGAACAAAAGAGAGATTAAAAGCAGAGGCTACCAGGAATCCGCCCAAAAGTGGTACGAGTACACCCAGAAGCGCCACTGTAATCGCTGCTTTCCCAGCCTTTTTAAGTTCCTTGAGATCAACCTCAGTACCTGCACAAAACATAATTATTATTACGCCGATTTCTGCAAGATCGTGAATCAAGGTGGATTCATGTATTATGCCTAAGACAGCTGGTCCAAGTATTAATCCTGCCAGAAGAGCCCCCACAACCTGCGGAAGCTGAAATTTACGTGTCAGAACGCCCAAAGCTTTTGTGCTGAGGAGGATTATCGCCAGATCTACTAAAAATTCAATACCCAATTTATATACCAGTCCTTTTATCTTTAGGTAATATATCAAAAAGACATGATATTGACAAGTCGCATATACAGTTATGCTTATAAACGTGATAAACAACAATTTCTATATAAATGTAATATTTCCATACTTGACAAATAAGACCCTTGTAATTATTATATATGCAAAGCTATGACGAAGAGCTTTTTATATCGAAGCCAACAGAGAAGGGTGCCGTGACTGAGAGCATCCGGGGTGAAAATATGATGCAAAGCGACACTTCTGAGCAGATGGTTTGAAACTTAGTAGGATCATACGTTTACCGCGTTAAGGAACCGAGTGGACCGCTAAGGTCAACAAGGGTGGCACCGCGGGTGAGTCCCGTCCCTTGCAGTAGGACTGTGAGAGGCGGTTTTTTAATATCCGCAATATTATTACAGCCCGGGTAGGGCTAGTGGAGGAAATGATGAAAATATCATTACCAAAGGGAACGAAGGATATACTGCCTTCTGAAATGGATAAATGGAATTATGTGGAAAATGCTTTTTCCGAGGTCTGCAGGAATGCCGGCTATGGCGAAATACGAATCCCTGTTTTTGAATATACTGAATTATTCAACAGGGGAGTAGGTGATTCTACTGATATTGTTCAAAAGGAAATGTATACTTTTGAGGATAAGGGCGGCAGGTCTCTGACATTAAGGCCTGAAGGCACTGCAGGTGTTGTAAGAAGCTATATTGATAAAGGCATGGCTTCAATGCCCCAGCCTGTAAAGCTCTTCTATATGATAACTGCTTATCGGTATGAAAATGTTCAAAAGGGTAGATACAGGGAATTCAATCAGCTTGGAGCAGAAATATTCGGAGTCGAAAAACCTTATGCGGATATCGAAGTGATATCTATACTGGGGAATTTTTTCAAAAGCCTTGACATAGGAAATCTTTCTCTTGAGATAAACAGCATCGGATGCAAAACATGCAGGCCGTATTATAACCAGAAGCTTAAGGAATATTATAAAGATAAAATAGAAGGCATGTGCGAGGACTGTAAAAGACGCTATGAAACAAATCCGCTCAGGCTTATAGATTGTAAGAATGAAAAATGCATTGCTGCATCAAAAGATGTCCCATATATTACAGATAATCTTTGTGAAGATTGTGCCGTGCACTTTTCAGGGGTTAAAAACGGTCTTGACAGCATGGACATTAAATATAGTGTTAATAAAAGTATTGTCAGAGGTTTGGATTATTATACGAAAACCGTTTTTGAATTTGTTTCTGAAAATGTCGGGACACAGGGAACCATCTGCGGCGGAGGCAGATATGATGGACTTGTAGAATCACTTGGGGGTAATGATGTGCCTGGCATTGGGTTTTCAATGGGAACGGAAAGACTTCTTATGGAACTCGAAAGCAGGGGCATAAGTCTTGGTGAAAATATTAGGCCGGAAATATATTTTGTTACTATAGGCGAAAAAGCATATGCTTATGCAAGAAAATTATCATGTGCTTTGAGAAGGACAGGTATCTATACCGAGATGGACCTGTTAGGAAGAAGTGTTAAGGCGCAGATGAAGGATGCGAATCGTAAAAATGCTATGTATACGGTTGTTATGGGAGAAGATGAAATTTCCCAGAACAAAGCCGTTATAACAATAATGGATTCGGGTGAGAAAAAAGAAGTAAGCCTGGATTCAATATACAAAAGAATAGTAGAGAAGAAAGTGTAGGTGGTTGATATGGCTGAGTCAATGAAGGGCATGAAAAGAACAGGAAGATGCACGGATTTTACCAATTTTGATATAGGACGCACTGTAAGTGTAATGGGATGGGTGAATAAAAGAAGGAATCTGGGTGGCGTTATATTCATCGATGTACGTGATGTCAGCGGATTAATGCAGGTTGTTTTTAAAAGCGAACTTGATGCAAAACTATTTGAAAAAGCTGAAAAAATTAGAAATGAGTTTGTAATTGCGGTCAGCGGTAAGATAATAGAACGTGATGAAGATACGATTAATCCAAATTTAAAGACCGGTTATATAGAGATAGTCGGTGAAGAGCTTAAGATATTATCAGAAGCTGCAACCCCGCCTATTGATATGGATGAGAAAAGCAAGACAAACGAACTACTGAGATTAAAATACAGGTATCTGGACCTCAGGCGCAAGGCCAACCAGGAAAACTTCAAATTAAGACACAAAGCGGTAAAAGTCACACGTGATTTCTTTGATGAGAACGGATTCCTTGATATAGAAACTCCATTTATGACGAAGAGCACGCCTGAAGGCGCCAGGGATTACCTAGTCCCAAGCCGGGTTAACAAGGGTAAGTTTTTTGCGCTGCCACAGTCTCCGCAGATATTTAAGCAGCTGCTTATGGTTTCTGGTTTTGACAGATACATGCAGATTGTACGGTGTTTCCGTGACGAAGACTTAAGGGCGGACAGGCAGCCTGAATTTACACAGATTGATGTTGAAATGTCGTTTGTTGATGAGAATGATGTAATTTCAATGAATGAACAATTCGTTAAAAGACTTATGAAGGAAGTTAAGGGGATAGACGTTGAACTTCCGCTTAGATCTATGACTTATCAGGAGGCGATGGATAGGTTTGGGTCAGATAAACCTGAGGTCAGGTTTGGACTTGAACTGATTGATCTTTCAAATATATTAAAAGACTGCGGATTTAAAGTTTTTTCAGGGGCAGTTAAAAGCGGTGGAAGCGTCAGGGCTGTTAACGCAAAGGGATGTGGAGCAAAATTCAGCCGCCGTGAAATTGACGCGTTGGCGGAGTATGTTAAGATTTATGGCGCAAAAGGAATGGCATGGATATCAGTTGAGGTAAACGAACTAAAGTCAGCCATAACAAAATTTCTAAACGAAAAAGAAATTGAGGATATACTAGCTGCTGTAAAAGCTGAACCGGGCGATCTGATTTGCTTTATAGCAGACAGTAATAAAGTTGTTTATGACTCTCTGGGAGCACTTAGACTGGAATTGGCACGCAAATTAGAGCTTTTAAAAGATAATGATGAATTCAGTTTCCTGTGGGTTACTCATTTCCCGCTTATGGAATACGATGAGGAAGAAGAAAGATGGACATCAACCCATCATCCTTTTACTGCGCCCTTGGATGAGGATCTTAAAAAACTTGATACAGAGCCGGGTTCAGTAAGGGCTAAGGCTTATGACTTGATTTTGAACGGCGTTGAACTGGGAGGCGGAAGTATAAGAATCCACAGGCATGAAATTCAAAAAAAGATTTTCAATCTTCTGGGATTCACTAATGAAGAGGCACATGAAAGATTTGGGTTCTTACTGGAAGCTTTTAAGTACGGCGTTCCGCCTCACGGCGGGATAGCTTATGGTCTTGACAGACTGATAATGCTGCTTGCAGACGAAAAGAGCATTAGAGATGTCATTGCTTTTCCAAAAATCCAAAACGCTTCATGTCCTATGACAGATGCGCCTTCGCATGTTGATGATAAGCAATTAAAGGAACTGGCGATAAAAATAGATATAGATGAGTTATAAGCATTACATGGTGATAAAAATATTGAACGGAGCCGGAAGTTGTCGGCTCCGTTTTCTTTATATCAACAAGCAAATTTGTTATAATATTCAGATAGGATGGTGCATTATGGATTCAGCTGAATTACTGAATGGTCTCAAAAATTTTTATAACAAACGACAGTGCAGCGAAGTATCACCAGGTGCATATTCTTTTACTCCAGGTCTTGAACCTACTTACTGGGCAAGTAGTTATCCTGCATTACTGTATTCATTAACCGGCTTACTGGATTCATTCAGTGCAGAAGACAAAAAGCAGTGGTTGAATTATCTTAGAGATGGCCAGGATGGTGATTTAGGTTTTTTTAAAGAACCTATCAATAAAGAGAACCAGCCAAAAGGCCCCACCCACCAGGCAGAAGACCTTTTATGGCATGGCTCAACATTTATAATAGGAGCAATGCATGTTCTCGGAGGAAAACCCAGGTATCCATTCTATATAGTAAGTGAATATAAGAATCCCGGAAAAATGGAAGAATGGATTGAAGGCCTTAATTGGGACAATCCCTGGAAAGCCGGCAACTGGACTTATGACATGGGTTGCATAATGGGTTCTGATTATGAAATAACAGGCGACAAGAAAAATCTGTCAGCTATGGATGAATTCTTTTCATGGCATGATAAAAACACTGATGAAAACACAGGTTGGTGGAATCCCAATGGTGAATCGCCACTTTATATGCAGCAGTTCGGAGGTTATCATTCGCTGATGGTTTACTGGATGTTCGGCCGGGAAGTACCGGATCCTGAAAAGATGATACTGAGTTCACTCTCGCTGCAGTCGGATAACGGAAGTTATATGGAACATGGGTGCTGCGGCGATATGGATGTAATCGATACTGTTGTTACGCTTTCACGTCAGTATGACATTTGCCATAAAGAAGTAAAATCTTCTGTTGAGCTCTTTTATCCCTATCTAATGAAATTATTGGATCCTGAGGGAGGATTCATAGGCCTGCATGATGCATTGCACATTGACTTAGGCTGGAAACTCCATGAGGGGAAAATAGGCAGGGCTGACCCATGCAGCACTTATTTTAGAACATATACATTAGCTTTAATTAATGAAATACTGGAACTTGAATGGCTGAATGAAGTAAACTGGAAACACATGGATGGTTTTTGCCACGGCAGAAGGCCTGACTTACTGCTAAAATGATGATGAATTTTAATGATATTTATAAAGAAATACTTACTTATGTAAATGACCTGGATATCATAGATACCCATGAACACCTTGCATCCTCTGAAGGTAATAGGAATCTTGATAATGATTTCCTTACTGATTTTCTTTCACACTACCTTTCAAGTGACTTGATATCTTCAGGGCTTACGCAGGAAGAATACAAGACAATAAACGACCGGTCATTGCCTATAAACGAGCGGTGGTTACTGGTAGAGCCGCATTGGCAGAATTGCCGGTATACAGGATACGGCCGTGCAGTTTCAAGAATCTTAGATGATCTTTATGGATATAAAGATATGGATTCAACTAACATATTAGATATTAATGAATTTTATCTGAAAACTCACAGAAAAGGGTATTTCCGGGAGATCCTGAAAGAAAAATCAAAAATTAGAATCAGTATCCTTGATAACTGGGATAATAGTATTCCGGACCCTGAATTCTTTGTTCTTGCATTGCATATCAACAGATTGATATTACCTGAAGATCCGCAGATAATCCGAGAATATGAAAAAGAAACAGGTATTATTGTTAATTGTTTTGATGACTGGTTATATCTTGTTACTAAGTATATTAAGGATAAAATGGATAGCGGATGCAAAATAATGAAATGCTCATTGGCTTACGAAAGAAGCATTGAATTTAAAGAGGCACTGAGGGAAAAAGCAGAATCTGAATTTAATACAGCAATTACAAAAGTTAAGAAGAGTGCGCGTAACTTCCTATTCCCAAAAGAAAAAACTGTAAATTTCCAAGACTATATGATGCATTATATACTTCGGATTGCTTCTATGAATAAGATTGTTGTTCAAATTCATACGGGCCTCCAGGAGGGGAATGGCAATGATCTTAGAAACAGCAATCCACTGCTTCTAACAAAAATTTTCTTAAAATATCCAGATGTAGTTTTTGACTTATTCCATATCAGCTATCCCTATTTTATGGAAGCCGGCGTTCTGGCTAAGAATTTCCCGAATGTTTTTCTAGATATGTGCTGGGCTCATATTATTTCACCGAATGCATCGGTAAATGCATTGCTGGAATGGATTGATACTGTGCCATTGAATAAGATTAGCGCATTCGGAGGAGATTATCTATTTGTAGAAGGTGTCTATGGACATCAGGCAATGGCCAGGGAAAATATCAGCAGAGCTTTGGCCATCAAGGTAACAGAAGGTATATTTGATACCATTGAAGCGAAAAAAATTGCTAAAATGCTGTTTTTTGACAACCCAAATGTTATATTTAAACTTGGTTTATGAATAAGGAGTACATTAATTTAATGGTAAAAAAGAAATTAAAGAATATGATAGTGCTGATTACAGCTGCAATACTATTAACGGTTTCATTAACCGGCTGCATTAAAATTCCGATTGAACTCTACGGTTATATTAACAAAGAGGGTGAATGGATAGTAAAACCGTATTACCATATGGCGCTTCCAAGCAGTGACGGAATGCTTGCTGTAAGGGCGGGGGAAGAAGGTTACGGCAAGTGGGGATTTATTAATCATGCCGGTGATATAGTCATTGAACTTGAATATGATGCGGTTGGTCTTTATGAAGATAGTATGGCACCTGTAATGAAGCTGGATGAAGATGATAATGAAGTTTGGTGGTTTATCGATAAAAACGGGAATAAGCTCTTTAATAAAGAGTTCAGTGGTGCATTGTCATACAGTGAAGGCTTAGCCGCTGTAAAAAGCAATGAGAGAGACTCTGAAGGACTCTGGGGTTTCATCAATGAGAAGGGCAACTGGATTATAAAACCTGCATATGCTGAAGCCAGTTCGTTCTCGGAAGGTCTGGCAATGTATCTTGAGGGCACCGGTTCCGCCGGAGTTGCGGGTTACATAGATAAGGAAGGCAGTGTAGTAATTGAAGCCAGATATACATATGCAAGAAATTTCAATGACGGCTATGCTGCGATTAAACTGACTGCTGATACAGAGAAGTCTGACTGGGGATATATTGATAAAGAAGGTAACATCGTCATTGAATTCTCATATGGTTTTGCAAAACAATTTTCAGAGGGCTTGGCACCGGTATTCATTGGAGATAATTTAAGAGGAAGCTGGGCATATATTGACATTAATAACAATATTGTTATCCCGCAGGGCCTGTCAGAAGCTTTCAGTTTTTCCGATGGACTTGCCGCAGTACAGACTGAATTTGACGCAGGCACAAACTGGGGATTTATAAATACTGAAGGGAACCTTGTCCTTGGCGGACGTTTTTCCGCTGCTTCAGATTTCAGTGAAGGAGTCGCACCTGTAGGCGTTATAGCGGATAGATAGAATGTTTGATAAAAAATGGGAATTTTTAAGTCAAGACATGGTACTTGGCTCCATAGCAGATGAAATCCTTAGAATCAGGGGAATAACAGACAGTGCTCAGTTTCAAAATCCTAATTTGAAAGATCTTCATGATCCTTTCCTTATGAATGACATGGACAATGCAGTTTTAAGAATCAAGAAGGCATTGGATAATCAGCAAAAGATATGTGTATACGGTGATTATGATGCTGACGGGCTGACTTCCGCGGCAATATTAGTACGCTATTTAAAAAGCCTTAATGCAGAAGTAATATGCTTCATACCTGATAGATTTGATAATGGTTATGGCTTAAACATTAAAAGTCTTGGAATGATAGCTGCTCAGAACGTTGATCTTGTAATAACAACAGACTGTGGAATAAATTCAACAACAGAAGCTGAATTTCTGCTTGAAAAGGGAATAGATTTAATAATAACTGACCACCATATGTCAATCGGGGAGTTGCCCTCGGCATCTGCAGTTATTTGTTGTACAAGAAAAGATAATAAATATCCATATATAAACCTGTCCGGCGCAGGAGTTGCTTATAAATTAGCCTGTGCCCTTAACTCAAAGTTTGGTAATGAAAAAATTGATGATAATTTACTAGTTCTTGCTTCATTAGGCACAGTAACTGATATTGTTCCGCTGGATGGTGAAAATAGAATTATCGTCAGCAGAGGATTAGCTATTATGAAGACAGGTGTTAATTATGGAGTTAATGCGATTCTGGATAATGCAGCTGTCAATATTGAAAATATTTCAACTTCTACACTGGGTTTTGTTATAGGCCCGCGGATAAACGCAGCAGGAAGGATGGGAAATGCAGACTATGCCCTTGAGCTGCTTTTGTCAAATGATTATACAAGAGCAGGTGAATTAGCAATAATCCTTTCGAAGCTTAACAATAATCGAAAAAAAGAACAGGATGATATATTTGCCATGGTATTGCAGGACATCAAACAACATCCTGATATAAATGAATTTCCTGTCATTGTTGCTGCAGGTGAGAATTACAACAAAGGCATTATTGGAATAGTAGCATCTAAAATAAGTGATATTTTTAAAAAGCCCTCTATTATTCTTTCTATATCAGATGGTATGGCAGAAGGCTCAGGAAGAAGCATAGGCGGACTTTCTTTAATAGATGCATTGGAATATTGTTCGAGTCTTTTATTAAGTTATGGAGGTCACAAGAATGCAGCTGGTCTTTCCTTAAAAGAAGAAAACATTACTAAATTTAAAGGTTTGCTTAGGGAATTCGCGGTAAAAAATGGTTATGATGGCTCAGATGGCAATAAGATTAAAATTGACTGCATGATTTCTCCGGACAAATTAAATTTTCCTGAGATTGAAAACATTTCAAAATTAGAACCCTTTGGCATGGATAACCCAAAGCCTGTCCTGTCCATGGAGAATGCTATTTTAAAAGATTACAGGATTATCGGATCTACTAAAAAACACATCAGCATGGGTTTCGGGCATGGAAATTACTATTTCAAGGCGGTATGCTTTAATTCGGCAGCTTATGAACCTTTGTTGGCTATAGGCGAAAAGTATAATATTGCATTCAACGCTGAGATTAATGAATTTCGCAGCAATAGAAGCATTCAGCTGCAGATTAAGGATATGAATTTTCCTGATTCCAATGAACTGATGCTGGATTTATTGATTGTGAGACTTTTGGTACATATGGTAAAATGTGAAAAAAGCAGAAATATGCAGGTTAGTTTAAGCATAATTTCACAGAACCTGTACGAAATGGGTATGCCTGATGCCGCTGAAAGAATTTTGTGTTGGAATGGACTTTTAGATATAAACCGTGGGAATATCGGTGATGTATACAATGAACTAAGGGGCATAAATGCAAACGTTATATACGATATAAGGGATTCAGCGACCGGGTTGACCCTTGAAAAGATTTGTCTTTCAATTGAAATTTTGATTGAACTCGGTTTATTGAAAGTTTATAGTGCGGGTATGTATACTTACAAGGTTTTTGAAAGACCGAAAAAGATCAAAAAGAAGTTAGATGACTCTTTATTATACAGGATGTTTAATTTAGCGGAAGGTAGAAATGGATAATAGTTTCAGGGAACTGATTGATAAGATTAAGACATACAATCCAAATTCGAATTTCGATTTAATCGAAAAAGCTTATAATGTCGCTAAAAAATATCATGAGGGCCAGATAAGGTTGTCAGGAGAAGATTTTGTAAAACACCCTCTTGAGGTTGCGAAAATACTGGCTGACCTTGAGTTGAACTCTAAAACCATTGCCGCAGGCATCATGCATGATGTCATTGAAGATACAGAAGCTGAATACACTGAAATAAAGGAACTTTTCGGTGAGGAGATTGCCGATATGGTGGAAGGTGTCAGCAAACTATCAAAACTAACCCTTGACACAAGGAAAGAGCAGCAGGTAGAAAGCCTAAGAAAAATGCTAATGGCCATGTCAAAGGATATCAGGGTGATAATTATTAAACTTTCTGACAGGCTTCATAATATGAGGACCCTTTCTCATGTCTCAAGGGAAAAGCAAATCGAAAAAGCAACTGAAACGATGGAAATTTACGCTCCGATAGCTCATAGGTTGGGAATGTCAGCGTTTAAATGGGAGCTAGAGGATCTGTCATTCCGATATCTGTATCCTGATGAATATAAAAATATCGTAAAGAAAATCGCTGCTAAGAGAAAAGAGCGCGAGGAGTACATCGCTCATATTATAAAGGATATAAGAACAAATCTTGAAACTAAAAGTATTGAGGGAAACATTGACGGAAGAGTCAAGCATCTTTATAGCATATACAGCAAAATGAAAAGGCAAAACATTACTATTGACCAGGTTTTTGATCTTTTTGCAGTTAGAATCATAGTAGATTCAATTAAAGACTGCTATGCTGCACTTGGTATGATTCATGAGTTATTCAGACCTGTGCCGGGGAGATTTAAAGATTATATTGCAATGCCTAAGCAAAATATGTATCAATCTCTTCATACAACGCTTATTGGAGGAAAAGGTCAGCCTTTCGAAGTGCAGATAAGGACTCATGAGATGCACAGCATTGCTGAGTATGGGATTGCTGCGCATTGGAAATACAAGCAGGGTATAAACAAAGCAGGAGATATGGAAAACAAACTTGCATGGCTGAGGCAAATGATTGACTGGCAGAAGGATACGGCCGATGTTGACGAATTTTATGATAATCTGAAGCTTGACTTATTTGCAGATGAAGTTTTTGTCTTTACTCCCAAGGGTGATGTGAAAAACCTGCCCGCAGGCTCAACCCCGATTGATTTTGCATATTCCGTACACAGCGCCGTCGGAAATAAAATGACCGGGGCAAAGATAAACGGGAAAATCGTACCAATAAGTTATTTATTAGAAAATGGAGATATTGTTGAGATAATAACACTGTCTTCTTCAAAAGGACCAAGCAGGGACTGGCTGAAGATTGTTAAAAGCGCTCAAGCAAAAAATAAAATAAAGCAGTACTTTAAAAAAGAACACAGAGATGAAAACATTGAAAAGGGTCGTGAGATGATTGAGCATGAACTTAAAAGGCAGTCATTGGTGTTTTCAGAGCTTTTCAAATCCGAATATTATGATGATATGCTAAAAAGATATAATTTTAAGTCCCTTGATGATGCTTTGGGAGCTGTCGGATATTCAGGTATAACAGCGAATAAAATAATTTCTAAAATGAAAGAAAGATACAGGAAGATTAACGGGTCAGATCCTTCTGGCAGAGAAATAGAACAGCAAAGGGGTAAAGCCAGTCATGTCAATACAACTGATGAAAAGGGTATCATTGTAAAAGGAATCAATAATTGCCTGGTTACTATTGGGAAATGCTGCAATCCGGTGCCGGGTGATGAAATAGCAGGCTTTATTACCAGGGGCAGGGGAGTTACAATCCATAGGAAAGACTGTATTAATGTAATTAATGATCCAAGTTTCAGGGAAAGGGAAATTGAGGTTGAATGGTCTGGGAATACTTCTACTGATTACACATCAAAAATAGTAATAAAAGCATATGACAGGAATAATCTTCTGAATGAAATAACAAATATTCTTAATGAATCAAAGACAGCTCTTACTTTTGTAGAAGGAAAAGCAACAAAAGAGGGACTCGCGATTTTCAAGTTATCTTTAATTATCTCAGATAAAGAACAGCTTTCAGCAGTGATAAAAAAGTTAAAAAGACTCAGCGGAGTTCTTGAAATCACCAGGACGAACAGAAAGGCCGGCAGGAAATGAGGGCAGTCGTACAAAGAGTAAAATCCAGTAGGGTTCTTGTTGGAGAAAGAACAATTGGCAGCATTGGAAAAGGATTGAACGTCCTGCTGGCTGTTAAAAATGATGATGAAGAATCTGATGCCAGGTTTTTAGCAAAGAAAATCATGCAACTTAGGGTTTTTCCTGATTATGAAGGCAAAATGAACTTGTCAATACAGGATATAAACGGCGAATTGTTGGTTATCAGCCAATTTACATTATACGGAGACTGTAAAAAAGGCAACAGGCCTAGTTATTCAAAGAGCGCACCTGCAGAAAAAGCCAAAAAATTATATGAATATTTTATTGAGCATATCAGGATGTATTATAAAAATAAAATTGAATGCGGTGAATTCCAGGCTGATATGAATGTGGAAATACAGAATGAGGGACCGGTCACATTAATAGTCGAAAGCAGGAAAGCATAGTGAATAAACTGGAGATAAAGCGCTTTACAAGCAAGATGCTGGGTGCAAATACTTACATTTTATATAATAACGGACACGGTATAGTCGTGGACCCGTGTACAAAAATTAGTATAATTAAAGAATTCTGTAATTCTAATGGAATTAAAATCAATCAAATCATCCTGACTCATTGCCACATTGACCACACACTTTATCTGCAGGAATATTTAGATGAATTTAACACTATTTTTGCAATACATGAAAATGGCAATATACTTAACCAGGATGAAAATCTTAACGGGGCCAGGCTATTTGGATTAAGAAAATCTTTCGGACCGGCTGATATCTTGTTAAAGGACGGAAGCGAATTTGAAATAGGCAGCCTTAATGTGAGAATAATTGCGACACCGGGTCATTCTCCGGGGTCAATATGTCTTTATTCGGACAATCTACTTATAAGCGGCGATACACTATTCAATTTATCAATAGGCAGATCCGACCTTCCGGGTGGGAATCAAGAACAATTAATGAATTCCCTGAAGAAAATTTCGGAATTACCGGATGATACAATCATCTATCCGGGGCATGGTACTTTTTCAACTATAAAATTTGAAAAAGCCAATAATCCATATTTGAAATACCCGACTATAATTTAATTTTCATTAAAGCACTAATAGTTAGAATCAGGCAGCGTATATATGACAAAATTTATTGCTTATTAGTACAATATAAAGTATAATTTCATTGTACAAAAGATAAATTGCGGAGTTACTAATGAAGAAATACATATTCCTTTTAATAGTAATAATGATTATGGCCATTGGGACCAGTGTAAATGCTGAGTCTTTTTTTGCGGAAATTTCCGGTGATAAAGTCATAATGAGAAACACTCGCGATGACGGCGTGGTTGAATTGAAATCGGTTGATATTTACAATCTTGAAGATTACAGATATTTCGGAATCAGGGCTATGGCGGAAAGCTGCGGTGCTGAAGTAAGTTGGGACGACGCAACCAAAACAGTTTTAGTTTTATATAACGACCTTGTGATTTCTTTAAAAAACAACAGTAGCGATATTTTTATTAACGGGATCAAATATAATTTCGGATATCCCGTAATTATTATTGACGGTAAATCTTATGCGCCACTGGACTTATATAAAGCTTTTACAGGTGAGCTTCAGCTATCAGATAAAAAAAATTCAATACCGGATTCGCAAACTGATGGAACTGATAATGGGATTTATATTGAGCACGGCGAAAATTCAGAGCGAATTACTATTAAGGGGGCTGTTAACGGCCTTATACATGATTTTGTATTAAAAAATCCCGACAGAATAGTTCTTGATATTTCAGGCATCAGCCTAGCAGGATCATTCAGAGATGGCGAGACCTATGACGAAATACGTCATTTTAAAGGATCTGACGGTGTAACCAGAATAGTTTTCGATTTAAATGGGAACTATAAGTATTATTTAAACTATGAAGGGAATGATATTGTTGTCACAATTTCTGACAGCGGTTATTTTGCCGGACTTCAGGAGCTTGTTGAATTCAGAAACAACAGTATCATCATTCACACATCCGCTTATGACGGCTATAAAATATTCAGGGGTACTGATCCATATTCAATAAATGCAGTAATACCGGGGCTTTTAACTGACTATCCGTTTACTCTGGATATTGAGGGCGAATATGTCAAGGGAGTTTCTGTTTCTTCAAATGAAGAAGAGACGATGTTCAGCATTGAGTTAAAAAAACAATGTTCCTTTGAACTAGAAAAATTGAAAGAATCATTTATTATAGGTATTTATGAACCAGTGGTAAACGGATTAACTTATCACAATTCCAATGATAAACAATACGTATCCCTTGATTCGATTACTTCTTTGGTTAATATTGAATCTATCAATAATAAAGGAACTGAGGCAGTAATAAAAGTTAATGATCCGAATGGTTTTCTTACAGCCGGCCAGGTATATATTAATGATGACAGTGTAAAAAGTATTTTTGTTTCACGCAATGGCAATAATGCTGTTATAAGAATAACAACAAAAATCCAAAAGTTCATAAGCGGCGAAATGATTAACGGTGCGGCAAGTCTTGCATTACTAGATAAAGATTACAGTGGATTTTTAGTTGTTATTTCTGCGGGCCATGGAGGCAGAGATCCCGGTGCAATCGTTAATGGAGTTTATGAAGCGCATCTGAATTTGAAAATTGCAGAAAAACTTCAGAAGGAGCTTGAGGCCTCAGGCGTTAATGTTTATATGCTGCGGACAGATGATTCATTCGTTTCACTTGATGACAGGACATATACCGCTAACAAAATGAAGGCGGATTTGTTTATATCCATACACTGTAATACACTTGACGATAAGGAATTTGACGGACTTATGACCCTGGTGCATTCAGGTTATTTAAATTATAAAAATCCAAATGGAAAGACTGCCGGGACAATTATACATCAAGAGGTTATTGAGTCCACAGGAGCAACGGACAGGGGAGTCCGCGACAGGAATAAAATAATCGTTCTGAAGGATACAGCGATGCCTGCAGTAGAAATAGAATGTGGATTTTTGACAAATGAAGCTGAATTCGGTAAATTATTAGAGGACTCATATCAATTGAGTATAGCCAGGGGAACCGCCGAAGGCGTCCTGAAGGTACTTGATTTGATGGACTGAGAATTTACTAAGGCGGAAAAATTTTGAGAAAAATCCAAAGATACGGAAGAGCCACTATTCTAATTGTAATTATTGTGACAATTTTAGGTCTTGCTGTATATGGTCTTATATCACTAATAAACAATTTAACTAAAGACAATGATGTTCTTGATCTTAATCCTTCGCCTGGAATATCTGAGGAACCTGGAGTTGTTCCAACACACATAGAACAAAATAATGATAATGAAGTAAATATTACACCGCCGTTGATTGAAAACAAAGAAATCACTGTGTCTTATGGTATTAGCGGATTGGTTATTACAAATCCGGGCGAAAATTTCAATTTTACTAATAGAACCGGTAATAATAAGCTGCTTGTTTATCTGCCCGGTAAAACCAGTAAGGAGCTTGGATTCAAGGAAGTTGGAACATCTGATTTGGTTGAAGGATATTCAATAAATGAGGAAAATGACGGCATTATGATTTCGGTTGATGTCAGTGTCCCTTTTACAATTGTTGAAACTAGGAATGATGATCAATTAATATTTAAATTTGCCGAACAACTTAACACAGCCGTTCTTGAATATAGGAACGATCTTTCACGAGTTTATATGAACATCCAGAAGGCCCGGCTATCAAGAGAATCAGATAGTTTCATAAAACACTATACCGAAATATTTGATGAGACTACCATGACCTATACCATTACTATTGACAAAAACTTAATGCCGCCGCTTTCAGATGAACTGCTGGTTTTTAATGACAAAATATTAAAAAGCATGGAAATAGTTAACAAAAATAATAAAATACAGTTGATATTTAAAGTCTATGAGAGAATAGTCATATATCCCAATACAAGAGATTATGATGCAGCTTTTACATTTATTAAACCAAAGTCAAGTAATACTCCGCTGATAGTGCTTGATACCGGACACGGCGGAACTGACGGTGGAACAACTTCATCAGACGGAAGCATTATAGAGAAAGATATTGTCTTAAATATGTGTGCCATTATAGCCGAAAGATTAATTAAAAATGGGTTTGATGTAATTAATTTACGCGAAGAAGATATATTTCTGGGTCTGATGGAACGTACGGACATTGCTAATCTGGCGCTGGCAGATGCCATTGTAAGCGTTCATGTGAATTCGTATACAGCAGAGTATGTGAATGGTGCTACAACGCTTTATAAGACTTCAGGACAGCTTGCAGAGGTCATTCAGAATGCTGTAATCAACAAGACAGGCGCAAATGACATGGGAACTGTTAAAATGACTGATTTATCGATTTTAAACAGAGCTGAGATGGATTCGGTTATTGTTGAAACTGGATTTTTAACAAATGAGGAAGAGGCGAAATTATTGAATGGTAAGGATTATCAGGAAAAAGTGGCGAATGGAATTGCCGAGGGAATTGAATCCTATTTTAAAGGGGAATATTAAATTATGAGTAATAAAAACATGAGAAAAGTTAAATTCACAAGGAATTATGTAAAATATCCAGAAGGTTCTGTGTTGGTTGAATTCGGGGATACAAAAGTCTTATGTAATGCGACGATCGAAGAAAGGGTGCCGCCCTTTAAAATTGATTCCGGCGAAGGATGGGTTACAGCTGAATATTCGATGCTGCCAAGATCAACTAATACAAGGAATAGAAGAGATATTGATAAATTGAAAAAGAACAGCAGAGCGGTAGAAATACAGAGATTGATAGGTCGTTCGCTGAGGGCTGCAGTTGATTTTAAGAAACTTGGTGAAAGAACCATAACCATTGACTGTGATGTTATACAAGCCGACGGGGGAACTAGGACCGCAGCTATAACAGGAGGTTATGTAGCACTGTATGATGCATGTGTCAATTTGATAAAGAATGATTTAATAAGTGAATTTCCTCTGAAATGCCAGATTGCCGCAATAAGCGTCGGAGTTGTAGAGGGAGAATTAGTTACTGATTTGTGTTACTCGCAGGATAGTACGGCGGATGTTGATATGAATGTTGTAATGACAAGTGAAGACAACTTTGTGGAAGTTCAGGGAACAGGTGAAAAGGGAACTTTTGATATGAAGCAGCTGAATTCATTGGTCAAAAATGCTGCCAAAGCTATAAAGAAGCTTCATGTAATGCAGCTTAAATCACTTGGAACGGAAGGCAGTTATATTGAAAAAAATAATCGCGGCTAGTAATAATAAAAATAAAATACATGAAATAAAAAAAATTCTTGATGGCTCCGGATATGAAGTTATTTCACTAAAGGAAGCTGGAGTTGATATCGATCCTGAAGAAAACAGCGATACATTCGAAGGAAATGCACTGATAAAGGCAAGGGCGGCGGCTTCTTTACTAAGTGGAATGATAATTGCAGATGATTCAGGATTGGCTGTAAACTGCCTTGATGGAAAGCCCGGCGTAAAATCAAAAAGATTTGCGGGACCCGGAGCAGGGGATTCCGATAATAATGCATATCTCATAGAACAATTGAAAAAGAAAAGTTGTAATGATTATAATGCGCGTTTCATCTGTGTAATTGCATTGATTGATGATAATGGATGTGAATATACATTTAAAGGTTCATGCGAAGGAGAAATTAGATTTGTACCAATTGGCAGCAATGGCTTTGGGTACGATCCTCATTTTTATGTGCCTGAATTTCAAAAAACAATGGCACAGTTGAGTGATACTGAAAAAAACAGTATTAGCCATAGAGGGAATGCACTGAAAAAACTCAAAATGTTCCTGGAAGGATTAAATAAATGAGTTTTGTTTTTCTGTTATTTACTTCTATAGCGCTGGCGCTTGACGCATTTGCAGTATCTGTTTCCTGCGGGATAACACAAAGCGCCAAGACTCACTATTCAAAATTTAAATTAGCCGGATTCTTCGGATTCTTCCAGGGAATAATGCCAGCTGCAGCCTATTTCATTTCCGACGTTATAAATGTCGACCTTGGTAATTTTACCGGCCCTGTGGCATTTATAATATTACTCGGGATAGGTTTACATATGATAAGGGAGTCTTTTAAGAAAGAAGAAGAGTGCGGTTACGGTGAATTAACCTTGAAAAGACTTTTATTGCTTTCAATAGCAACCAGTATTGATGCTTTTGCAACCGGAATAAGCTTTTCTCTTCTTGATATAAATATTTGGCCTCCCATTATCATGATAGCATTAATCACTTTTTCACTCTCGCTTTTAGGGGTATATTTCGGATGCAGAATCGGTTCAAAGTTGAAAAATAGTGCAGAATTAAGCGGTGGAGTCATTCTTATTTTAAT
>Ga0233412_10000347_pt1 | contig 27263 bp, 66 predicted proteins | sample Na_anoxic_4_MG_FD_180667 | JGI IMG/M metagenome (GOLD analysis project Ga0233412, IMG submission 180667) | Seawater microbial communities from Saanich Inlet, British Columbia, Canada - Na_anoxic_4_MG | ecosystem: Environmental > Aquatic > Marine > Inlet | place: Canada: British Columbia...
ACTTACTCTTAATATTATCGATTTTAATCTCTTCAGTTGTCTACGGTCAACCTAAGTCTACTGATACAATGTTTGTTGAAAATGTAGATACATCTTTTATTGAAAAGGAAATATTTAGGGTTATTAATGAATACAGAGTATCAAAAGGTGTTGATGTTTTGGAATGGGATACAGCTTATTCTAATGGTGCTAGAAAACATTCTGAATGGTTGTCGGAAACTGGTTTATTTGTTCACGATGAAAAATCATTAACTAATGAATGTATAGTTGGTACTAATGATGGTAATAATTTATTTACATATGGTAAATTTGCTGACATTGTTGTTACACGATGGAAAAATTCTCCAGGACACAATTATGTGATGTTATTACCAAGACCGAATTATGGTGGTGTTGGTATATCATTTAATGAAGGTGTTTACGTTGGTAATGCTATTACCACTTTTCGTTCTTCAGAATACCATAAAAAAATTATTTTTTAGTAGCGTGTGTATTTACCTTTCCTTGATTGGTAACATTCCCTTTTAATGGTGATCCTTCTGCGTTTAAGAAATTAAATAAATTATTACCTTGTAATAATCTTTTAGGGTCTTTTTCTGATGGTTTAGGGATTAATTTAATGTTTTTAACTAAATATTCTCTCACTGGTTGAGCAATTTCACCAACATTAACACCACTACTTAATAATTGTGCACTTTGTAATTCCCTCAACCACGGCATAACATCATTAAAATTATGGGGTGTACCCCCTTTTGACTCACCATTTTTCATCGGTTGAGTTTTTTCTTTACCACTAGCAACATCCCAATAAGTATGTGTGATGTTATTCCCCATAGGGTTATATAATGAAAATCTCCACCATCCTAACCTTTCCATCTCTGCTTCAGGTTTAGTAAATAAACCATCAACCGTTGCGTTAACAAACTGATTAGCATTACCTTTCCCCTTAACATTAAAACTAACTTTATAGTTTGTATCTGGGATATCTAAACCACCTTTCTTCATATCCTCTTTTAATATTTTCAGTAAATTATTTCCTCTAGTTTTTGCTAAAAACCAGTTACCTTCTGTTGGTTTCACATCTTCAACCACATTTGCAACTTTATCCGCATCAGTTGGACAATGTTTCCATTGTATTTCTTCTTTAGATTTTCCATAGTAATGGTCAGGGGTGTTAATATTTGCGGGTAGACATTTTGTTGCACTATCCGTACTAGCTCTAGATACTATTTTAATCTTTATATCCTTTATATCCTTTCCTTCACTTAGCGCCTTATTAATATCACCTAACATCTTTTTACCTTCAGCAATATATTCTGGTGTTCTACGTGGGGTCACCATATTATCCTCAAACAAATCACCAAAATTATAAGTTGGTGTTTTTGTTTCTACTACTTGTTCATTCAATCTATCAACGTTTTTAATGATATAGTCTAGTTGATTCTCTGTAATGTATATCTTTTTTCCCATGCTCTGTCTATTTTTATTATAAATATCACTTAATTAATAAAAAAATACAGAATAACCCAATTAAATTGTTTTAAGGGTATATGTACAGATATGGGGAGAAAGACACCAATAAGAGGTAAAAAGGGGGTTAAACCACCTAAAAAAGACTCCAGGAGGGCTAAAATCCTCTTCCAGATACGTAAAATATGTAAAAAACACCCAAAAATCAAGAAAAAGATCAAATTTGTCAAAGATTTGGACAAAAAACTCTATTATGCGAAGGTTTGGGAGGTTACAGAGAGTCAACCACTACATATATTGGAGAATAATGATAAAAGAGGATGGAAATCGTTTCATTTAGATCATATTTACCCGATCAGCTCATCTTACAAAGATGGATTATCCCCAAAAAAGGTTGGAAACATCAAAAATCTTCAATTTATACCACATAAAGAGAATATTGCTAAGGGATCCAAAATAACTACGGAATCAAAGAATGCTTTAAGAAGAATTAGAAGGTTAAAATAGGAATTATTTTAAAAAATCTTGTTTCTGTTAATTATATAGTGACTACCACCTAATCCGATAGGTAATTTAATCCAAATATTGTTTGATGGTGAATCTTTGTCTTTATCATTAAAGAAAAAGTCTTTAATATCAGATGGATTTATGAATTCTTTATACCATTCACATAACGTAATCTTATCCCAACCTAATGAATGTATCGGATAATACCAATATGACATAAAATAGTCTCTTTCAGTCTCCAAATTTTCTACATCATCGAATTCCATACCATTTTCTTCTTGCCATTCAACATCTTGCATCTTTTCTACCACTTCAGATTCAATATCAGACCACATATTGTCTTTTAAGTCCTCATTCCAGTAATTACTCTTACCTGATAATAAATCATCCCACATTTTTTCGAAAAATATATCAGAACAATCAAAGAATTGGGCATCAATGTATTCAGACATCTCCCAATCATCAACAACATCTACCCTTTCATTCGATTCTTCACCATAATTAAGGATATATTCTGTCATTAATTTTGTGAGGTATGCTATATCAGTACCCATAAGTAATGGGTTTGGTATTGTTGGATTAAGTGTTGTTTGAATCATATGACCGAAACCTTCATAGGTTGGAAATCCATTCTTTAAATTCAGAATAAATTCATTATAATCATCAGGATAACCGTGAAAGGTAGCATCTCCTTCTCTTCTCCTTTGGTTGTAATTTTTTATAAACTGATGTCTATTCTTTAAGATAACCTCAACAAACTTTTGCTTGGATTTATCAGTGGGTTTAAGAGATTTAGTCTCACTACCCCAAGACATATACTTTTTACCACTTTCTTCCTTTAAAATACGTTTGATTATTTTATTAAACATTAACAGTGATTATTGCTGACATTTCGTGTTTATTATGTACTGTTGGGTCGTCTATATCCCATTGACCATCCCTATAACCTTCTTCATTTAAACCTAATGTAGATTTTACCTCAACACCTATGATTTCATATATCTGACCCATCACCCTATCGATGATATCACCAGGCATTTCTTTACACCTAGAAAGGTGAAACCATGCTTCGAAAAGATGCCACCCATCATTATTAGATAGGTTTCTCTTTATCGTTAATTGTCTTTTAGCGTTACCTTCGGTATCGACAAAATCTGTATGTAAGGTAAGTATCATTACCTATAAATATATACTATCCGAATAAAGATCTAGTCTCTTCTATAACTTGCTGGATTTGTTGTTCATATTCAGCAACTTTAGTTTTTTGTTCTACATTTAAATCCATTCCAGCAGCATCTGACTTGATATCCGCAATTCTTTCTGTTAATCTATCGTGCATTCTTAAATACTGGTTGTACTTTTCAGCTTTTTGATCGTTGTCCATTCTTTTTAATTTTTAATTCTTCTATAATTTTATATAATTTATTTACCTCATCCCTTAAATACTGATCAATATCACCATTATTGGGTTGATATGTTTTACCCCTACGCCTTATTATTTTTGAGGTTAAATAATAATTAATCTCAATTATCCTAGATGTCAATGATATTTCACTATTAAGCTTTTTTTTTCTAACCCAAGATTCATATCTAAAACCATCAAACTGATTAACAAAAAACTTACCCCAGTTATCTTCTGTGTAATTAGGGAAAATTACATCACCCTCATATTCATCCTCAACTAACGTAATATATAATCTATCAATATGTGGGAAGAATAATTTGTAAATCTCCCCGCCACCAATAATAAATACCTCACCAGTATCGGAATAGTCAGATATTATTTCATTCATGTCGTTATAAACGAAACAACCTTCTGCTTTATAATCTTTATTTGTTGTTAATATTACGTTTCTTCTGTTAGGCAAAGGTTTTCCGATACTTTCAAAAGTTTTCCTACCCATAACAACAGCAGAATTAGTTGTTATATCTCTGAATCGTTTTAGATCCTCTGGTAAATGCCATAGTAATTTATTATTACCACCAATAACCCTATTAATATCATGTGCAACTATTGCAGAAAAATTCATAGATTTGTTTTTTTATGTTTTTTCTTTATCCTTACCTATTTTGACAACTTTATAACTACAACCACTATCTGTATTCGCATTAAATACCTCTACCATTTTGTCTGCTATATTTTTATGAAGAATTTCTAAAACTTCACTACTACCGTCAGTGACGAAAACATGTATTTTTTTTCCATTATTAATTAATGTTTTTTTAATTACGTAAACTGATTTGTTCATTTTGAAACTTTTTTATTTATTAATAATTTTGTTTATAAACTAATTTATATTTGTCTGTATATTTTCCGTAGTTATGTTTTTTACAACATTTACCACAAGCCGTAGAATATCTTCTCGGTTTTCTCATTTTACCATTTGTCTGACCACAATTACCACACTCTGTTGTGTATTTCATTTCAGGTTGTGCGACATCTTTAGATGAATAACACCTTTCACCATTACACCCAATGGATAACGCCACTTCTCTCCATTGTGCGTCGTGGTTGGAATACCCTCTATCTTCAAAGTCCATAGCGTGTGCTATTTCATGTAGGATAGTATCCAAAACCTGTGATTCATCATTAATTGCAACTAACTTTCTAGAAAGTGAAATGAAGTAACCCTTTCTTCCGCCATAATGGCAACATCCAAATCTTCTAACAGCGTTGTCAAATTCAAAATACCAAAAATGTTCTCCTTTGGATAAGTGTTTATCCATTAATCCTTCTGCTAACTTTTTTGCTCTCTGTAAATCCATAGTTTTAATTATTTAGAATACAAAGATAGGCAAAAAAAATGGGAATAAATAATTATTCCCACTTAATATTCTAATATTCTAATTATCTGATAGTCGTCTAGTCATTGTTTGTAGCTCATCCCTAACTTGAAACGCTAATTTTTCTGATTGTTTACCTAAATCCATTAATATATTAAATAAGAAATCATTAACATCTTCTGGATCCATTGAAAACCCCATACCTGTCATTGCTGGTGGCATATTTGGATGGGCAGAAGAATGTGTTTGATTGGATAATATCCTTAATTTCTTTTCTGAGTCTTTTACTGTGATAAATAAATCCTTAGCTGCTAATTTTAAATCATCATTAACCAGTTCAGGTGCGATTTTTTTAAGTTCTTCCTTTATTTTAGATAATACATTAGTCATAAGTGATACACCCGCCATTATATCTTCTTTACCCATGTTTTGTTGGAAAGCTTCTTCAGTTTTGTCTAACATTTCTGTAATATGTCGAATAACGGTCTGTAATAAACCTGTTGTTGCTTGACCATGTAAAGCCATTATGCCCATATCATCATACCCACCAGCTTCGTTTAATTTATTTTTTAATAAATTATTGTATTGTGATTCAGTAATCTTAATTTTTTTCATATTAATATTTTCTAATAAATACAAAACAAAATAAAAAAAGGATATTTAAGAGACTTCTTTATTGATTTCAGTATTTTCTACTTCTACAATATTATTTTGCTGCTCAGCCATTTTTTCGAACTCTAATTTCATTTCCTCTTTAATCTTATTAACCCGATTAAAGTCATTGTGTTGTTTAACATTTCTTTTGCTAACTCTATTTCTGTGAGCCTTTGCTCCACCCCTTAATTTACTCTTTGACATATTCTTATTTATTTAATTGTTTATTTTTTTACCTAACCCTAACCATTTAAATGGTGGTTATATAATATTACAAATAAAATGTCAGTTAGTCAAACTATTTTATTGTATAATTTACGAGTTATAATCTTCAACATAGTTATGATCCCCAAAACCTTCCACAACACCATATTCATCTACAATTAAACCAAGTTCTTTTGCTTTCTTATCAGCTTCCATATCTGATTTAACTAAATCAAATGTAGGTAAACCAGTATCCATAGACCAACTATCTACGTCATCAATTCTTTCTACCATCCAAAAACTTTTACCTTTATTGTCATATTTTTTTAAAGGATATGACGCTGCGGAGTCAAATATTGTCCACCCCTGCACTTGAATTTGTTCCCCATATTCCCCTAAAAACCATTGTATCATTGGGCTCATTTCATCAAATGGGTAATATACCCCGAATGAAAAATCATGTAACCCGCCATGTTGATTAATGTAGGATTGTTCTTTTAATATTTTCTTAATTAATTTTTTCATTAACTACTCTCTATAACCATCATGTATAAAAGACCTCAATACCTCTTGAGATGCTTTAATAATTTTACCTTGATTATGAGGTCTTAGTTGACCCATTTGTTTTCCAGTTGATGATGAATAGGTTATCGAACTTCCGTACCATTGATCATCTACCCATACAAATATTGGGAACCAACCGTATGAATAAACCACATAAACATCACCAACATAGTTTGCCGATACATTACTACCTTTAAATGGGATCTTACCCATTACTAAATCTCTAGCGTTTCTATTAGGTGTGTTATATACCTTATTCTTTATATCGGTCCTTTTAGGTTCCACTTCTGATGAGTAGTCTCCATATTTATTATAATTATTTTTAAATAATTCAAATATACGAAATGCCTCAATACCAGTAATACCCATTTTCCCTAAATAAGGGATAATATCCTGTATTGCAGAACGATTATCAAAACCAGATTTATGTAATAATCTTAAAAAGGTAACCTCAGCTTTAGATAACGATCCTTCTCTTTGAGTTTGTTCCTTTAATATTTTTTTGATTAAGTTTTTCATCTTAATAATAAATATCGATATTTATATAAAAATGAAAATACTATTTAAAGATATAATTAAAGAAGGTATTACTGAATACCCCTTTAAGTCTAATAAGGACATTTCTATAACAAATGATGATGGTAAAAAAATTATTATTAAGTGTGAATTAGCGCAAACACCAGAAGAAAAAAGTCAAGGACTACTTTATAGAGATAGTCTGTGTGATAATTGTGGTGTATTATTTAATTCTGATCGCAATGGTAGTTACCATATGGTTGATATGAAGTTCCCTATTGAGATGATTTTCATAAACGATGGTAAGATAGTGGATATAATTAAAGCTAAACCAGGTGAAGAGAATATCACCTCTACGAATGAATACTCAATGAACTTAGAAGTGAATGATGGTTTCACTGAAAAAAATATTATAACAGTAGGTAATGAAATTTCAACGTAATGGGTCACAAAGTATTTATAAGACACACATACATTTACAAATGCTCTTCTTGTAATGAAGAATGGAAAATTAATGAAGCATCGGATCTAGAAAAGTTAAGTTGCCCTCATTGTGGTAAACACGATACGATAGATTATGTTAGTAAAGATCAACGTACGAAGTATGTTAATAAGTGGGGTTAATGAATAAATACGAAAAATATATAAACTACGTTGTAAATGATCTGGTAAAGAATACAGAAATAGATTATGAAAAGAGAAAAATTATCTTCCCTTTCAATCTTCACCTTCGTTTTCATTTCAAATCAACCATCTTCATTAAGCCCAACCCAACCAATTCCCTTGATTTCAAATATTATACCGTAAAAACATATGGTTCACATGATGAAGAAATAGAAGACATCTGGAACTTATATAAACAAAGAATAGAAATACTTATTAGTAATGAATAAGAAGGAAAAATATTATAACTACGTTGTAAATGATCTTGTTAAGAGGTCAGATATTAATTACGACAATAAAGAGGTTACGTTCCCATTCGATTCAACTTTTTCACCAGTCAACTATCGCATCTTTCTTCTTCGTTCAAAACCTAGTAATGGTTTTTCATCACACGTTATAACACGTTATGGTGTCAATGATGATGAGGTAGAAATGATATGGGGTATCTTTAGATTTAGATTTAGGTAGTTATCAATTTAAAAAAATGGATAAAAGAAAAGAAAAATATTATAACTACGTTGTAAATGATCTAGTAAAGAATACAGAAATAGTTTATGAGAAACAAAGGATTAATTTCCCCTACCCCTCCACTAATCATTTTCCAAATAATCTACTACATTCCTCTCCTGCCACAAACCATTCCTTCTTCACATCACCCTCTGTTTCTTCTTCCTTCTCTGATCATATACAAGGAAAGTATGGTACACACGATTATGAGGTAGAAATTATATGGAACCAATATAGGGAAAAAATTCTAACAATTATAGGGAATGGATAAAAAAGAAAAATATTATAACTTCATCGTAAATGATCTAGTAAAGAATACAGAGATAGATCATGATCAGGAAACAATTAAATTTCCTTTCTATTACAATTATATCCTTCCTTCTTCCCCCCTTCCTTTCCCTTCCATCCTTTTCTATTCCCATCATTCCACCACCTTCTCAAAACATGTTATAGAAAGGTATGGTGTACATGATGAAGAAATGAGAATCATATGGAACCAATATAGGGAAAAAATTCTAACAATTATAGGGAATGGATAAAAAAGAAAAATATTATAACTTCATCGTAAATGATCTAGTAAAGAATACAGAGATAGATTATTATCCACTATTAAAAATAGGTAAAAAAAAGGATACCTAGTAGCGAACTTGGTATCCCTTATAATAGCCGAAACTATATACGGTCCTAATGATCGTATTTCTTTAGGTTTTCACCTTTTTATTTTTTAAAAGTTTAGATTTACAATAGTGACATCCGGCTTTCCAACACCATTTAACCCTATGTTTTAGTGTATAAAATACAACACCACCTGATGTTAATAACCACATAATTGATGGGTGTGGTTCACCACAGACTCCGAATAAATGACTTAATGTTTCTAACATATTATAATACTTTTTGAATTGTTTCTACTAATAAATCTTTTTGTGTAACACCAGATTGTCTCCATACTATTTCCCCCTCTTTAAATAGTATAAGTGTCGGAACACTCCTAACACCATATTCTTTAGCGGCTTCCATATTTTTATCTATATCCACTTTAAGAATTTTAGCACCACTACCAATTTCTTTAGAAACACTCTCTAAAATCGGACCCATCGTCACACATGGTGAACACCAAGTTGCGTAGAAATCCACAAGTGTAGGTTTTTCTGATTTAATTATATCACTAAAATCTGACATTAAATTTTATTTTAAATTTTATTATACCACAAAGGTAATAAAACTTTTTGATTAAGACAATACTTCGTACTCATCTTCATTCGGATCAATATCTAATCCAGAACCCATATCCCAATGCATCATTAATGTATCACCCCAAGGTGTTGGGTTATACCCCAATACAGTACCTTCGTCACCTTCTTTAAGGTTTGTCCACTCGTCATCCATTTTTATTAGACGGATCCGTGAACCTATTTTTGGTAGGTTTAATGTTGTTGCGTAGAAGGTGTTTCGTAACTTCACAAGCATTTCATAATCATTCTTACCAGATAAACCGAATTTATTCTTAATGTGTTTATCACCAACATCACTCATCCACCTCATAAGGTCACTATAATAATGTTTTGGCTTTAATTGTTTGATTCTCTTAGTAACACCACCAATAGCAAACTCTTTATGTAAATCATTAAGTACGATGTTAAATAGTTTATCCCTTTTAGGGGATTGCTCTCTTAGTATATTTTTAATAGTAGATTTTGTTTCTCTAATTTTTGATTCCTCGATTAACTGACGCATAATATCCATATATTCAATGATAGAATATTCAATATCATACCCCCAACCATTAACCATATCTTCTATCATTGGGTAATCTCTGGTGAAATCTGTAATTAAATCTTCATCATCACTACCCATACCCTCAGCTTCATCCCAATCTTCAACAATATTTTCATATTGGGTAAGGAAAAATTTATCTAATGGAAAATAATCTTTATAACCATTTTCCCAACTATCAATAGTAAACTGGTAGATACGTTCTACCCAAAATTTTCTAATTTTAGGGTTATTAATAAAGTTAATATCCTTACCACCCATTACTCAGCAACATAAAAATAAACATATTTATTACCTTTTCTAAAAGAAGCAAATTCTTTTATATTGTTACCACCATATGATTTCATATGTTTTTTGAAAGTATTGTCAGGATAAATTTCATTGTTAGGTAAGGTGAATTCATATTTCCTAATAGATTGTGCAGGGTAACTAGCAATCATATCATTAATAAACCCAGTCATTCTCTTATATCCTTGACCTTTAAACCTTTTTACGTCACCTCTAATCTGATTTTGTAACTCTTTGTTAACCTTACTTTGTTCAGAAAGAATAAGTCTCTTATGTTGACTCTCTGTAATTATAATCTTTTTCATATCAATAAATATCACAAATAGACAATAAAAAACCCTTTAATCTCTTTCGTCCCAATTATCCGCTATTGAAACGGTACTTTCTTGACCTTTACCTATATTCTCCTTAATATACTCATCAACTTTACTACCTAACATTTGATTGTTTGGGTTTTCTCTGAAAAGAGTTATAATGTCACGAACAAATTTAGTTCTATTCATTGTACTCATTGTACGAGTTATTTCTGATAAGGGTGTCTTATAAATTATTTCTACATTCATTCTTTTTATTTTTTCATTTATATATTACAAAGGTAAGCAAACTTTTTTAATTATTATGTGTTTCGTTAATTTTTCTACTATACTCACCCCATATGGTATATTTTTCACCACTACTATTTATCCCATATTTTTCAAGGTATTTATCAAAACTTTCCTGTAACCCAGTGTAATAACCCATTAAAGGGTATAAAGGTAAACCAACCGTATTATGTTGACATTTAGCAAAATCCAAAATAACTACACTTTGTTTACCCATTCCCTCAATGAATGTATTCTTAATCATATCATTAACAATAATATCATAAAACTTTGATTTTCTATGTTCATTCAATACTTTTCTAATAGTTTTTTTCATCTTTTAATAAATATGTCACAAATTTTATTTATCTTTGTATAAAATTAGAAACTATGGGAAAATACGAAAATGGTTATTGGGGTAAAATCAACTACTGGTCTAATACCTTAAAAGAGGCTGTTGACAGAAAGGATATTGAGATGGTTAAGAAAGTTGCGGAAAAGTTAAACTACTTCCATAAAAGACAAAAAGAAGTGTATGGTTAATATTAACTTGACATATTTATAACTTTTTCTTTTAATTTCAACCAAAAAGGTTCTAGTAGCTCATAATGATCACTTCTATTAAAACCATACCTGACTTCCAAATACTCTGCTGCCATCATAGCCAAACCAAATTCACTTGAAAATTCCCTCCATGACTTCCAAGAATTATGTATCGATAATATTGGTGGGTATGAGTTAGATAAAGTATCAAAAGGTAAAAACACCTCAATACCACCGTAGGAAGATCCACCCACTAATTCGGTGTCGTTTATTAGATCCTTAATTATATAGTCAAAGTATTTCTGTTTTCTGTTGTTACTTTCAGCTATTGGTTTCTTTGTTCTTTGAAGATAGTCATATACACTCTCACCATCCTTAAATTTATGGGGCCATATATCATAATCCCAATACATATCCACAAGTATATCACTATACGCCCCTTCTATTTCCTTAATGGTTTTATATTCATCAGGGATACCATAACGAACTTGAATTATATCATCGTAAAAACTAACATCATCCTGACGTTGTAAAATACCTTTTGGTGTCGTAAAATTAATTGAACCACTATACTTCTCAACTATAGTGTTCTTTAGCATGTCATCAACAACCCATTTCTTATATTTTATCTGTTTATCTATAACTTTATTCATTACCTAATAAATATATAATATAAATAAAAAATTATTTATTAAATGATTTGGTTAGTGTTTTTGCATACTTCACGATAATTGTAAGTGCGTCATCAGTAGTCGTACCATATTGCCGTTCTAAGTAGTCCAAATAAGTACCGGAGATTTCCCCAAGAATAAAATTAAGGCTAATCTCATCTGTATCAATATTGTAAAACTCCCAAGGAAATTTAACTTTATAGTGTACCACATTCATTTCAATAATTTCATCCTCAACAACAATAGTTTTATAGATTAAATTTTTAACTACGTGTTGGTAATATTTTTCTTTTTTATTCATTTACTAAATCAATTAACTTCTTCTTAACCCTTAGCCATAAACCTATTACTTCATTTGTTTTAGCACCATATTTAGATGTAACATAATACTCAAACATTGTTCTATCATTAAAATTCTCATTTCTATACGGTGAGATATTCGATACCTCATCATACGTAAAAGGGAATTCGGTACCCGCATCCGAATATTCGTAAGTTAGTGACGACATAACCCAAGGAAAACTAATAATACCATCGTCAGTAGTTAACTGACTCAAAAGGTCATTCACTACGTATTTAGTATATTTTTGTTTTCTATCCGCAGACTCTTTAAGTTTCTGTTTTTTCTTTTTCTTACTTATCCTTACACGCAATGCTGATTTACCATTAATCATAAGGTCGCCCTTCTCATTCCACTCTATAGATTTAACAACAGTCTTTTTATTTTTAAACTTACCCATCAATACAGTATCTCCAATCTCTATTGGTAACTTAATAGACTCTCTTAGATGTTCAAGGTCAGGCATATGTAAAAAGTATGGGAAAGATGTTTTTGTCCCATCTGGTAGAATGGTATGGTTACTATACATACCACCCGTTGACAGTGAGGAATGAAATTCACCAATAAATTTAGCCACTAATGCTTGTTCTTCATAGTCAATATTGATATCGTTTACGTATATACCATATATAATAACCTTTCCGTTATCACTATATTCGGAATCCCACACCTCTAATACAGCCTTATCGATCCAATGATATCTACCATTTAATATCTTACTAAGACTACTCTCTAATTTGGATATAAATTTACTCATTCTACGCTATAAATATAACACAACATCACTACCTTCACCTTCCAATGAATCCACTTTCTTTTTTAGCTCAATTAAGTATCTATTAAAAAGAAAATCATATTCTTCTTCATTACTACCATACTTATCCCTTATATAATCACCAAAATACTCAAGTCTTTTTGATGGGTACATTACATTCGGGTAAAGAGAACTATCGGTTATCCATTCATTAAAGGGGTTAAAAGGTAACCATATTAATATACCATGAGGTTCACCAACATTGTCAACCTTTGTTTTAGAAACCAGATCATCTACGATGTATTTTAAATATATTGATTTTTTATTCATTACTTACTACGTACCTTATCAATCACCCCATCGATGTATATCTGATATAACATACCCATCTCATCCTCAATCACACCATACCTACTAGACATATAATAAGAAAAGTCATTAACATATGAGTCATGATAATTAAGTTTTTCAATTGTATCGGAGTAATAATTATCTTCTGGAAAATAAGGGAATACAACAGATGTACCACCCCAAGTATCATAATCAACCTCAGTCTTACTAATCATATCATCAATAATAAATTTATAATATTTTTGTTTCTTATTCATGTTTATCTAATAAGTATCTTTCTATTAAATACTCGGAGTATATATCAAATATCGACTCAACCTCAGATAGATGTAACCCATACCACCCAACAAGTGTTTCCTCAAAACAAACAGGCACCCACATAAAATAAGGTCTAACCGATCCATGGTTCATATGAACACTCACATTACAATCAAAAACATAATAATGAACACTACCACTAGGTCTATGGGTATTCTTTTCTAAATCATCCACTACGTAGTTATAATATTTCTCTTTTTTATTCATTTCTAAGATTACTAATTATGTTGTCGTAATTATTGTCAATAAGTTCTTTAATTCTTTTTTTGTATTGTAACCACACGACACTTAATTCTCCATCGTGTGCACCATATTTCTCTATAAGTATTCCTTTTAACGTAATAAGGTTGGTTGGGAAATAGTGTCTATATGGGAAAATATACGCAGAGTTTTTAAAGTAAAAAGGAAATTCAAGCTTTTCCATTTCATAATCTATCTTAGTTTTATTTATCAGATCATCTACGATGAAGTTAATATATTTCTCTTTTTTATTCATTATAGTTTTCTATCATCGTAATCTTCATGATCACGTCTATAATCCCTATCATGACCCCACCAGTCGTTACCATCTTTTTCGAAATCTTCTTCTGTTTTCATATTACCTTTTGAGTCTACAGTAACCAGTTTTTGAGAATCATTACCATTAAACTTATGTTTAGCTTTTAAAGATCCAATTTTTTCTGAGAATTGTTTAGTGATTTGTTGGATTTGTTGTTTATATTCGATAGTTAGTTGTGCAGCTTCTTCACTATAATTTTTTATATCATTTATTGCTTCTTTAATATCAACATGATCATATCTCTCACCCTTTCCGATTACAGTACCTTTATACCACACTCTTCCACCAGCACCATCTATATTATCTAATGGTGATTCAGAGTAATCCCTGTGTGATTCATCACCGAAAGAACCTCTTCCACTACTTTCTATCTTCTCAACACTAACATTAGCTATAAGATTCCATTCTTCAGGGTTTAAGTAGAATTTTATTTTACGACTAATCTCAGGGATATAAGCCTCCCATTCGTATTGTTTTTCAGCCGATTGTAAATGTGTTCTCGGTGATATAGATATTTCTGGTGATGTTAAATCATCAGGATTAAATTCTTCCGATTGTTCTCTTAATCTCTTATATTGATATTCTGTTATCTTAATTTTTTTCATTATTTATATATTTTTATATATTTTTATTTATCTTAACCATTTTTTTTTAAATCTTTCCCTATACATGTCCCAAATAATATCCGATTCTTCATCATGTATACCATATCTTTCCATAGCATAACTATAAAAGTCAAAGAAAAAGTAATTAATAATATTGGAGGCGTTATAACCATTATTAGTATTAAAAAAAATTGGTTTAGTAAACGGGGTTTTAATTACTTTTTTTTCATGATCTATTTCTGTCTTCTTTATAAAATCATCTACTACGTAACTATAATATTTCTCTTTCTTATCCACCCAATAAATTCATAAGGTACATATCCATTATTATCATATATTCACCACCTTTAACCCCATAACTACTATTAACCCATTTCTCCACTTGTGGTGGGAAAACATCATCCGGATCCAAATCCTCATATAGTGATTGAACATATTCCTTATATAACTCACAATGTTGTGGTGTAATGTCACACCAAGGAAATTTATACATCCCTCCCGATTGACCTTGTTTCTCTTCTGTCCTCCTCAAAAGATCATCAACAATGTATTCAATATATTTTAAATATTTTTTATTCATTATCTTTGTTCTTTTTATATAAAATATATGTCGGTATTAATACCCCCAAAATAACTATAATATATAATAGAGATGGAAAAATAAGAAATAATAGTATAAATGATGATAAAGATATTAAAGATATCAAAATTATTTTTATTATTTCTTCCTTATCAAAATCAAACATATAAGATATTACCAATTAAATACTTTATTATCCAATTCAAAACCTAAATTTAAGAACATTAATCTAACCTTACTACATCCTTTATCATCACAAGGACAATACTTAAATTCGAATACTGTTAATTTACCCAATCTTACTGTAACACTATATTTATTTTTTTTGTTACCACCTTTCCAAGAGTTAATCCAATTTACCATAATTTCATTTCTTTTCATTTCTTTTTATTTTTTTTGAAACATACCATTCATTATTTGATAAATAGCGTCAATAACACCATAAGAATCGTTGCCAAACTCAGTTGTGTATTTTTCAATCAACGGCTCAATACAATTACTTAGTTCCCTCTCAAGAGAATTCCATTTATTTGGGCTACGACCTTGATTTTGATCTTTTAATACCTCATCCCAATCGAATTCATTTAAATTCTTCTTATCTTCTTCGATGGAGTATTCATTTAACACCTTTCTAATTATAGTCTTCATAACAATATATTTTATATATAAATATATAGATTACCAATAAAGGGGTATGGTGATTCTGAGTTTCCGAAGAAAAAGGTTAGGTATTATTAATAAATTACCTATCTACATAAAATTTCAATTTATTCTTATAGATTACCCATATGTCATAAGATTCTTCTAATGTACAACCATATAACTTTACAACATACCTCTCAAAAATAATAGATGGTAAATCATATGAAATAAAATGTTCAACAGGTATACCTTGAAACATATCTATCCTATTGTACGGGTAATCAATAACGACTCTAGTTTCATAATCTACTTCTGTCTTTCTAAATATATCATTAGCGACAAACTCTATATATTTTTCTTTTTTATTCATTACTAACAAGTTCTTTAATTCTTTGTTTATATTGATACCATATGATATCTACCTCATCTTTATGTGTACCATACAACTTTGTTACATGTTCTGTAAAAAAAGGAGGGAGGAAAAGAGATGTATGGGGAAAAGGAAAGAGGTAGGGGAAAGAAGGGTGGGTAAGAAATATCGTTTCCTGTTCATAACCTATCTCAGTTTTACTAACTAGATCATCTATGATGAAGTTAATATATTTTTCCTTCTTACTCATTATTTAATTAAAGAATGTATTCTTTCTTTATATAAGTTCCATATTATTTTTATCTCTCCATCATGTGTACCATACCTTTCTATAACATGTTTTGAGAAAAGACGAGAGGGAAGGGAAAAGAGGGGGGGGACTGATGTTTTAGTAGGGGAAGGTAGGTAGGGGAAAGAATTTTCTTTCCGTTCATTATCTATCTCAGTTTTACTAACTAGATCGTTTACAACGTAGTTATAATATTTTTCCTTCTTATTCATTATTTAATTAAAGATTGTATTTTCTTTTTATATAAGACCCATATGATATCTATTTCTTCACTATGTACACCATATACCTTTCTTACATGATTTGAGAACATAGAGAGAATGTTAGAAGAAAAAGGGTAGTATTTAAAAAATATAAATTGGGGAAAAAAGGGGGATTTAATTGTTTCCTGATCATAATCTATCTCAGTATTCTTTACTATATCCTCTACAACGTAGTTATAATATTTTTCCTTCTTATTCATTTTTTAATTAAAGGTTGTATTTTCTCTTTATATTGATACCATATGATTTCCATTTCTTCATCATGTACACCATACCTTTCTATAACATGTTTTGAGAAACGGGAGAAGGAAGAGGAGATGAAGGAGAAGAATAGATGAGGGTATTGATCGGGAACGGGAGAGATATAATTGTAATAGAAAGGAAATTTAATTCTCTTTTTACCGTGATCTATTTCTGTCTTACTTACCAGATCATTTACAACGTAGTTATAATATTTTTCCTTCTTATTCATACCATATAAATATAACCCAACAGATAAAAGGGGCTGGGGATTTGAATTATCGTTTCTTCGAAACGGAGGCGACAATATTCAAACATATATCTAATCCCCGTATAATAACCTCATCCTTTCCTTATACACATCAACAACATCTTCATACAAATCACGTGGAACACCATATAGTTTACGGATATAGGTAAAAAAACCATACCTAAATTCAAAGTTATTAAGATGAATAATTCTATGAAATCTAAATTTAGGAATCCATGTGGTTTTAGAAAAATACGGAGGCTCAATCAGACCCTTAATCACAGGTGTATTCCTAATAATATCACCAACAACAAAATTAATAAATTTTTCCTTGTTATACATAATTACAAAGATAAGTAAAAAATTTATACACAGAGGTAATATTTACCTTCGTATTCTGGACAAGTGTAAAATATGACGTTTTTTACACTTGTCCCAAAAACACCACTAATGGGACACATAAAATAAACGTGGGATAATTTACACCTTATCTAAAATAGTTTTCTTTCTTATTCATTACCTATAATACTTTTCATTTGTTGTCTGTAAGTTTCCCATACACCAGACATTTCTTTTTCCCCTAAACCATATCTACCCATTAAGTGGTTTTTAACTTTAAGGATATCATCCGGATGAAGTGTAAAAAGTGGTGAGTGAAGATATCCATATCCATTAGTGAGAAGACGGTGGGATAGGTATGGGGTGAAAGGAAATTCAATTATTTTCTGATCATAATGTATTATAGTAGTCTTTATCAGATCATCTACAATGTAGTTTATATATTTTTCCTTCTTACTCAATTAAATAGTTAATTTGTTTGATTAATTTAACCCGATATTGATCCCATATAATGTTTATTTCTTCTATCATACCTACACCATAAGTTTTTTCTACATATGAAACAAAACGTGGAAAGTTAGGAAGAAAAAATAATAGAGAACGAGAAGAAATCGGTACCCTACCTATATCTATCTTTGGTGCAAATGGTAACGTAGCATATGGAAAATATATTAATTCATTATCAATATCAATTTCAGTTTTTTTAACCAAATCATTAACAACATAGTCTACATATTTTTTTACCTTCTTATCCATTACCTTTATAAATATAACCCAACAGATAAAACGGATAGGTTTCCGATACTACATCAATATTCCCAACATATACTTTACATACAATGACCATATGTAAGAATACTCATTACCTTTAGCACCATAGTTATCGTCAATATATTTATTAAAACCAATCGCCGATATTCTAGTAGAATGCATAGATGGGTTGAGCATGGTGTTACTATTTGCACTAAACCAATGATCTGTACCAGCATCCCAAGGAAACTTAAAATATAACCCTTCCTTTATACCAGTATACCCACCCTTTGTTAAATAAGTGTTACCATATTCTTCATCAGCGTATTGATCAAAAGATGTGTTTTTAACCAAATCTTTTGCAATGTAGTCATAATATTTTTCTATCTTTGGATTCATTACCTTAATAAATATATACCCTTCTTCATAAGATCATCCACGATGTAGTTAATATATTTTTCCTTCTTATTCATTAGCTATGATAAGATAAATTGTAGTAATTAACTAATATAGGGTAAAGTCGATCCACTATCGTACGAAACTCCCCGTCATTAATACCATACTTAGTTATTAATTTATCTTTAAAAGATGTAAAGATGGATGCTGAATGTGATATTTTTTTATAATCAACAAAATGTGCAGGGTAAGCTGACCATATACCACCCACATTAATTTTCATAGGGGAAGGTATTATATTAGTCTTCACTAATAAATCATCCACGATGAAGTTTATATATCTTTCTTTCTTATCCATTGAGTGTGACTACCTATACCTCAGATCTATTATTACCTCATCAACTAAATGCCATTCACCCATTTGTTTGGCATTCACTAATTTTTGAATTTTTATCTTCTTCATACAATATAAATATACCCTTCTTTATTACGCAAACATATCAGTTGAGTTGTCATCACCTTTAATAGCCAACTGATTCATATTATTAATGACTTTATTTATGTCGGTAAATCCACTATATGCCCAACAATTTAAAATCCAATATACATCAGTATGTGATTTTTCACCCACTATATAAGGTTTTAACATATCTATTGTAATATTTTTTCCTGGTTTAATTTTTAAGAGATTCCTAATGGATGTAATGTTCGACATTTTTTCTGTTTCATCACACGAATACTCTTTCTTTTTCACTATGTCTGCAATATTTGTTAATATATCATGTGTCTCTTTAGTACTCTTATTTAACCTTACTGAATTATCCTTTACTGCTTTCACCCAATCCTTCTCACTCATATTCAGCTCTTTTAAATTTACATTCACTTTCTTCGTAAATTCTTTATTGATAGACTTATCAACACTACTGAAATCTTCAGGTTTCAATTTTTTTGTATTGGTTTTCACAAAAACATCACCAACTTGTTTTTCAGGATTGAGTGGTTTAATAAACCATAGTAGGTGTTGTATCTCATGTGTTAAAGTACCTAACTTATCAGGATCATCATAATCACAATTTACAAATATTTCACCAGGAGTTGTAGGGTTAACATAGGCATAGGCATCCTCTAACTTATTCGATGTAAATATCTCCATCGTAGTAAGGGCTTTATTATACTTTTCAAACCACTCCTCAACCTCACCATCATCTTCTATTTTATGATTTCTTTTAAACTTTTGTTTTGTTATATCATTGTTTAACCACTTAACCCAAAAATTAATTGCTGCTGGTAATAGTTTCATCCATTCTTTTAAACAAGTAATATTATCAATAGAAAAGGATGACATTGACCAAGTATTTTCTATTGATAATTTCCAACCAATACGGTTTGATGCAGTTTCCCAATCAGAATTAAAACCTAGTGTTTTTAAAGCACTTCTTAACTTTTTCAGATCGTCAACATTGTCTCTCTCATACTCACCATTCACCATTTCAGTAAATGTTTTATATCCTGTTTTACCATCCTTAAACGATAACGATAACATCCAACTAAATTCAATTGGGCTTAATGATTGTATTGAAGAGATTAATTCACCCCAGTCGGTTCCAGGATACTTCACAGCACTTATAATACCATTATATGCTGCGTCAATTTTCTTTTTATCTACAGATGACGCACTTTTTTGTTCCCTAAATAATCTTTTATATTGAGACTCGTTAATTTTTATCTTCTTCATACAATATAAATATACCACCAGAATAAAAGGGGCTGGGGATTTGATAAAACGTTTCGCAGAAACGGAGCGATTATATTTTCAGTGATTCTAGAATTCTTTCCTTATAAATCACCCATATCTTATCCTTTAATTCATGGGGTACCCCATAATAACTTTCTATATGTTTGTAGAAGGAAGAGGAGAGGAGAGAAGAGGAGAGAGAGAGGGAGAGGAAAGAGAGAGAGGAGGGGGAAGGGAGAGGGAATCTAACTCTTTCTAGAATATAATCAACCTCTGTTTTCTTAATTAAATCTTCTATAATATAATTTACATACCCCCCCTTCTTATCCATACCATACAAAGATAAGTAAAATATTTAAAATACAGAAAATTTATTCGAAAAATTTATACTGATGTTTGTATTAGTCTCCAATATAACATATCCAATATCTGACCAAGATCCTCGTAATTAGTGCCATACTTAGATTCTAAATATTCTGAAAAGTCACCATAGAAAAAAGTCTCTAAACTATCAGCATAAATTGCCACATAATTTGTCCATTCAGCACTGACAAAAATATCACCAAGCGAATCTAACTCTATAGTAGATACCTCTATTAGTTGATCAACAATAAACTCTATATATTTTTCCTTCTTATTCATAAATATTAGTAATTGTTGTGTATATGTGCCAAACATATAAATCCCAAAGGTATTTAACATCTTCATCAGACGCACCATACTTTTCTCTCATATAATCCACCACATAATATGGACCGTCAGGTTCCCTAGGTAATCCAGTGGTCAAATCTACAATATTCCCCAAGGGATAAATATTTTCTCTGGGTATCCAAAAAGGTGTGAAGTCATAAACGAAAGGTTCCATAATTGTATTACTTAACAAATCCCTTATTATATACTGATAATATTTTTCCTTCTTATTCATTATTTTTTAATTAAAGATTGTATTCTTTCTTTATATAATATGAATATGATTTTTATCTCTTCATATCTTGCACCATATCTTGTTTTTACATACTTGATGAAGGGAGGAGGGTAAAAAGAGGGAGTAAAAGGAGGAAGAAGGAGGGAGAAATGAAAGGTAGAGAGGGAGTGGAGGAAAGGAAATTTAATTGTTTCCTGATCATAATCTATCTCAGTATTCTTTACTATATCATTTACAACGTAGTTATAATATTTTTCCTTATTATTCATATTTTTTAATTAAAGGTTGTATTTTCTCTTTATATAAGTTCCATATTATTTTTATTTCTTCATCATGTACACCATACCTTTCTATAACATGTTTTGAGAAACGGGAGAAGGTGTGAAGATAGGGGGAGGGAGGCAAGGGAGTTAGGAAGGTGTGGAGGAGGGAGGAGGAGAGGAAGATGGGGCGATTATAGAAAGGAAGTTTAATTTTTTCTTGATCATTATCTATCTCTGTATTACTTACCAGATCATTTACAACGTAGTTATAATATTTTTCCTTCTTATCCATACAATATAAATATACCACCAGAATAAAAGGGGCTGGGGATTTGATAAAACGTTTCGCAGAAACGGAGCGGTTATTTTCCTTTTTCTATAAGGGTATCAAATACTTTTTTACTAAACCTAAACCATATGATATTTAATTCACTTTCCCTTATACCATATCTACTAAACAAATATGGTTTAAGGTCATTAACAAATCTATGATCAATAGTTAAACCATTATTACGACCAAACGCTCTGTAGTCAAGTTCTATCCCATGAACAATCACTTCATAAGGTTCATCTACCACAACATCCTTTAATAAGTCATCTATGATGTAATTATAATATTTTTCCTTATTATCCATTCTTTTCTGGTAATAACCTTACGTATTGTTTCATTATATCCGTATAGTCAGACTCATGTATTCCGAACTTACTACTTAACTCCTCCATTACCTGTGATTTGTTTATATTATACTTATTTATCGCTGTGCCATAAAACATTACAATGTGTGATGGATTCGCCATATGGTAATGACTGTTTTCCAACATATCATTAACAATATAGTTTATATATTTTTCCTTCTTATCCATTACTCTATAAATACTATCCCCACATAAAAGGGGCTGGGGATTTGAATTATCGTTTTCGAAGAAAACGGATCGGTTATTTTTTATTTATATCGACCCATCAGGTGAATCATAATATTTCTCATTCAACACAACCTTCAATCTTCTCCATATAACACCCACCTCATCATTATGGACACCATACCTCTTAATAACCATATCACCAAAACCATAAAAGACATCTCGCCAATTAGGGTAAAAGGCAGTTAATCTAAATGGGGTAGCTTCAACACGATACTCACCAAAGAAATAAAAACTAATACCATCAGAAACTTTAACATGTTTAACCAAATCCTTTACAACAAACTCTATATATTTCTCTTGTTTAGTCATTATGAATTATCCCAAATGACTTTACGCAATTTTTCTATTGTCCTATCCCATATTATTAGCGACTCACCATCATTTATACCATACTTCCCTTTTAGGTATTCTGAAAGAGGAGAATTAGTATCAAAATATGCTTTAGGGAAATAATTATCGTAATATACTTGATGAAATGAAAAATCTGTACCATGTGGAAAACGTGTCATATCTTGTTTATAATCAATTTCAATTCCTTTTAAAAAAGAATCTACAACATAACTAATAAATTTTTCCTTCTTACCCATCCGTATTAATTTTATATCTATTTGTCAGGATATCATACACCCTCTTTCTACTTCTGAACATAGTCCACACCAGTTCTGTTTCTTCTTCACTAGTACCATATGTGTTAATAATATGTTCCTTAAATTCATATACAAATCTATGATAGATGCTGAAATTCATAGAAGATGTAATCGTTATAGAGTACATCTCAAAAGGTGCAACAATATCATTATACTCATCAAAGGTAGTCTTTTTAATCAAGTGATCTACAATGAAATTTATAAATTTTTCCTTCTTACCCATTACATATAAATATAAACAAAATTGTTTAAGAGTTATTCATATAATAATTCCATCACCCTTTTTTCAATATGGGCTATTTCACGATAATCTTCAATACAATACATCTCAATGAGATCGAACATATTGGTGGGTTTAATATGTTCTAGTCTAACCCATCTTTCCCACGGATCCCACGAATCTGGTCCAACCACATTATAACCCCTTCCACTATGGTCATTGGAATTCTTAATTAACGCCCTACAATACGCAACGGAGTTGAGAGGGACGAGAACCTCATCACCTTGATTGTATCCGTTAGGATACATCCCCCTTAGTTTGGAGACAACTTGTTTAGCAACCTTATTGTGGAAATTATTCATTATCTACAAAGGTAGTTTATTTTACTGATATATAAAAGTTTATATTGGAAACATACAGAAATGTATTTTTTTCCTATCATAATCTATCTCTGTCTTATTGATCAGATTATCTACAACGTATTCTATATATTTTTCGTGTTTAGACATTATATGAATATTTGGTTAGTAGTAATTCCTTATACTTATTCATAACATTTTCATACTCACTCTCATTGACACCGAATTTGGCATGAAGTAATGTTTTAAGATCACCCTTAAAAATAAAAGAGTCATTAAATAAATATCTTATATCTTCCACAAATGAGTCGTCAAAATCTTTATGAAAATAATAAGGGTCACCATCACCTTCATAATGAACAGGTGTCTGTATCATATCTATTTCCATTTGGAATGTATTCTTCATAAGATTATCTACAACGTATTCTATATATTTTTCCTTCTTATTCATTATTTAATTAAAGGTTGTATTCTTTCTTTATATTGATACCATATGATTTTTATTTCTTCACTATGTGCACCATATCTTTCTATAACATGTTTTGAGAAACGGGAGAAGCGAAAGGGGAAGAAAGAGAAGGGGGAGGAAGGGAGTGAAATGAAGAAGATAGAATTATTATAGAAAGGAAATTTAATTTTTTCCTGATCATAATCTATCTCAGTTTTACTAACTAGATCATTTACAACGTAGTTAATATATTTTTCCTTCTTATTCATACAATATAAATATCCTCATGTGTTGAAACATACAGATACGTATTTTTTCCTGGAAAATTTATGGGTAGGGGTATATAAAAAAAGTTGAAAAACCTTTTAGGGGTGTTATTCTTTGTTACCGTAGGCAATCTTTTCTAACTCCCATTCATACTCTTCACTAATATATTCTAGATCCAGATTAAATCTTTCCATAATCTTTTTGGCTAACTCATCTGCATCTCTCTCCATGTTAGGATTCTCTGAATCCCAGTTTTGTAACTCATCCATTATTTTTTCCTTAACACTCTCTAAAGAAATTGGTTGTAAGTTATAATCACCATACTGTTCTTTAATTGTCTTCTTAACAATTGACTTAATATCGTTCTCTGTAATTTTTATCTTTTTCATAATGTCATAATTTATATATAAATACTTCTTTACACCTAAAACAATAAAATTCCTGGAAAATTTATACATATACGTCTAAAAAAGGTTACAAATGTTTTTATGGGTTATTCATATAATATTTTGGCGTTCCAATCCTTACCAAATACCTTATTCAGTATGGTGTGGTAGGTGTTCATAACACCTTTCCAATACATCTTACTATCACCTTCATACTCATTGTATTTGTTAACCGCATTTAATAACTCCAATTCTAATTCTTCTTTATTCATAATATATTTATTTTATTGTTTTATGGTATGCTGACAAATTTCGCACTTCCTGAATCAATGGCATCCAACGACCAAATGATTTGAGTAATCTTCCACTTTCCACCATCCTTCTCATACTTCTCTAATCCCTTCCTCATTGATTTAGATTTTTTCACCATTAAATCGTATAAGTATCTATCTGTTATCGGTGATTCTTTTTTGTTATTAAGAATCCACTCCAAAGTCTTCATATCCCTTTTACTTAATGAACCTGAATGTTGCATTGCCTGATATAGAATATTAATATCAAAATCATTCATTGTTGTACCGATACTCATAATATTTTTTTTAAAAGACTTCTATATATAAAACTTAAAAATTCCTGGAAAATTTATACATATACGTATTGAAAAGGTTGTAAATGTTTTTACCCTAAAATCTTATCACCCTTACGGAGATTATCTTCAGCCCATAGGGGTTGGAAGTTGGTGTAGTGACTTAATTTAATTAATTCTTCTTCATTGGTAGCACTACTAATTGGCATTATGTGATCCATATGCCATAGATGTCTATTACCCCAAGACATTCCTTCGGTAAATTGTTTTTCTATATGTTCTCTGAAACCTTCATAGGAAATACCTAAAATGTTTTGTGTCTTTGATGTCTTACTATATCCATTGGTTACGAAAGATTTTTTAATTAGATTTCTTAATCTTTTTTTAGTCCCATAAATATGGTTAGGGTCATTATATTGTTGTTTTTTTCTTTCTGATTTATTTTTATTAATTTTTTTACGATATTCAGGATCATCTTTCATCTTTTTTTTGCGCCTTTCCCTTCTTTTACGATTATTAATGCGTTTCTTTTCCTTATCCCTTTCTTCTTTGGTTTCTTCACATTCATCACAAAGATACTTACCCTCTAATTGAAAATTGTCTAATAGTTTAAATTCACGACACCTATAACAATATTTTTTTCCTTCTACACCCATATATATTATACGATAAAAAAGGGACTTTTGTTTCTAAAACCTAAAAATTCCTGGAAAATTTACGGAGGACATCAACCCCTCCTATACCATCTTTTATACCCCCACCAGGAAGGGGGGTTACCAGTGCCCTCAGGGGGGGAGCCCCCCATATACCATAGGGAGGGGGGTATATCAAACAACTACGTTAATACCCTACCCCTTATGGTTCATTTAGCTATGAAACTACTATACTATCTTCTCTATCTCTATCATATAACAAAGGTAAGCATTTTATGTGAGTCTGCCTAATGATTCTCTATAAAGTATTCTCTTAATTGTTCCTTTATCTCAACCAATTGATCCTCATCACTTACACCATACTTATCAGTAATCTTCCTACATAATTGATACCAATTTGGTCCTTTAAAGAAAGCCATTGGATCAATGAACCTATCTTCCATCAACTCTGTTACATAGTAATCCTCTGTAACAAATCTATTCAACCCTTCCGGTACAAGTACATTAAACGCAACGTCATACTTTTTGATTGCTGACACAACGATACCTATATATCTTTCTTTAATCATCTTTGTTTTGTTTGGTTTAATATCTTTAATTGTTCTTCTGTTAGTTCACTTCTTAATCTAGGTACTTCCATATCATCAAATTCAGTATGGTCGTTCCATGTATTCTCAAAGTCATCCATAGACTGAGCTATGATATATCTTTCACCTTGTGTTAGTTCTTTTTCTTTACTCATCTTAGTTCCTGTTGTAATAACTTTCTATTTAATTTAATATCTCTCAATGAGTAGTTCATATATTTCATTACCCATTTTTCTACTGATGTTAATTTTAATTCTTTACTCATCTTTGTTTTGGTTTATAGTTGTCCATTAGTTTCATACTATCACCAAATATAAATTTCTGCTTTATTATGACCCGTTTTATCTGTACCCATTTTTGACATCAATATTAACTTTCCACCACCATCAAATGTAATGGTAATTTTATTGTTTTTTGGGTTAGTCTTAATATCCTTTATCGTTTTACCTGAATATTCACCTTCTTTAATCATCTTTGTTTTGGTTTATT